>Ga0210406_10000023_pt1 | contig 246860 bp, 238 predicted proteins | sample IncBWC30MmetaG_FD_155454 | JGI IMG/M metagenome (GOLD analysis project Ga0210406, IMG submission 155454) | Forest soil microbial communities from Barre Woods Harvard Forest LTER site, Petersham, Massachusetts, United States - Inc-BW-C-30-M | ecosystem: Environmental > Terrestrial > Soil >... | reverse complement strand
TTCCAAGTGCCGCCATCGACTCGCTCAGGATGTATTCTCGCAGGACCGGCCCGAGGGCGGCGCGTCCGTCACCCTGCCGGGAAAACGGCGTTCGTCCCGCGCCCTTGAGCTGGATGTCGCGGCGCACGCCGTCACGATCGATGATCTCGCCCAGCAGGATGGCTCGACCATCGCCGAGTTGAGGCACGAAGCTCCCGAACTGATGGCCGGCATAAGCCATGGCGAGCGGCTCACCGCCCTCGGGCACGCGATTGCCCGCAAGGAACGCGACGCCTTCGGTTGTTGCGAGTTGGGCCGCATCGAGGCCGAGATGCCGCGCGAGATTCTCGTTAAGCCGGGCGAGACGCGGCGTTGCAACGGGAACCGGCTGTTGCCGCACGAAAAATCGATCCGGCAAGCGCGCGTAGCTGTTGTCGAACGCGAAGAGATCAGCGTCTTTGGCGAGTACGGTCATTTGATCACTTATTTGGGATTACGGCGCGCTTCGCGCAACCGATCATCCGTGAAAACTGTCGGCGCAAATTATTATACTCCAAACTTCGTCATGGCCGGGCTGTTGTCCCGGCCACCCATGAACACCATTCCCCGCCATTGCCTAGCGAAACATTCATCGCCGTCCACAATGGCACACCAGTGTGGACGGCAAACTCATTCGAAGTATACAATAGCAACGTAACAATCCTGTTAGAACCATCTGTTCATTGCGCTTGCTACCTGACGCGGTTTTCATGGGTGGCCGGGACAACAGCCCGGCCATGACGAGGGATTATGGCGCGCCTCGCGCAAGCGGTGAACCTTCAAAACTGCCAGCGCGAAACATTGTACTCAATAGTTCATGCCCAGGCGTCGAGGAGCGTGGCGAGGTTGATGCTACGCCATAGCCCTATGATGCGCGGACACAGGCCACTCAATGCATGCTAACGAAAAACTACGCGCGTCGGTTCGCCAGTCAATTTTTGGATGCGTCGTCGAGTCGCGTCAGTATTTCATAGGCGGCCGTCACGCGTGCGTCGATCGGATAACTCTTGTTGGCCAACAGGACGATGCCGGTCCTTTTCTCGGGAACGAAAGCCACGTATGCCGCGAAGCCGTTTGTCGTTCCCGTCTTGTTGATCAGGACGTCATCCCGCGGCCGCAACGGAGGATCGAGTTTGGTCACCGGATTGGTTTCGAGAATGACCTTGGCCGAGTTTCCTGCCAGCAGTTCCGCCAGCCCGACCGGGTAATGGTATTGCTCCCAGACCAGATCCTGCGTCATCGCGCCGACCCGGTAGTATCCCGTGTGCGTGCCGGAAATTGCCCGCTTTAACGTCTCGTCGAGATCGAGTATGGCCATGTTGGCCTCGACGAAGCGCAGCAGGTCGCCGGCGGTCGTCCTGATGCCGTACGCTTCTGATGCAAGGACGCCCGGCGTCATCCTGACGGGTGTGTCGTTCGTCGTGTAGCCTTGCGCGTAGTTTTCCATCTGCGCATTTGGAATATCGAGAAAGGTGTGTTGCATGCCCAGTTTCGGGAGCAGCTTCCTCTGCATCAGCGTGACGAAGTCCTCGTTCATGCTCCGCGCGGCGATCATGCCGAGCATCCCGATACCTGGATTGGAGTAGGTTCGGTATGTTCCGGGAGTGTAAGCCGGGTTCCAGTGCTGAAAATACGCCATGAGCTGGTTATTGTTCGCGATGCCGCCTGGAACCTGCAAGGGAAGGCCTCCCGATGTATGCGTACCAAGGTTCACAAGGCTCACCCTCTCGAAGCTGCTGCCGCGGAGAGACGGGAGGTACCTGGTGGCAAAATCAGACAGCGATAGTTTGCCGCTGACTTGCGCATAGGAAGCGAGAGTCGCGGTGAACGTCTTGCTGATCGAACCGACCTCGAAGAGCGTATTGCTCGAGACAGGCCTCCTGGTCGCTTTCGACGCCACACCATAGTCGTAGACGTAGTTCTGTCCGTTCGTGACGATCCCCACTGCCATCCCGGGGACGCCATAGCGGGCCATGACAGGCCGGATCGCTTGCGCGACAACCCTCTCGACGACGGCTCTCCTGTCGCCGGCAGCATGGCTGTTCGCCGGAAGCAGGACAGAAGCGCACAGGACCGCGATCGCGGCACTCTTGATCTTCGGTCGGATCATCCGGTTGTTCCGCCTATTCGACTCCTCGCCAGCTCGCGGGTTACGCTGCATCGGCTGCTTTCCAGCATATAGACGTATCGCACGCGAACCGCCGCCTTCCGCGGCTTTGGGGGCATCCTGCTTCGTTCTGAAGCCGACGCCAACCCTGCGAAGCGCTACGGTCGCATGGACAAAGGCCAACTCTCTGATTCCCTGCTGCTTAGAGCACGGGTTCAGTGTCTCGTTACGGTCGAATCTGCTCACGCCTCGGGCCCTCATATTGCAGGTTCAGGCGAATGAGACAGCAAGCACGGGCGCATCACACCGATGGTGGTGCACGCCCGCGTGGAACTAGACCTGCCGCGCGCCCTCTCACGGAAAGCAAGCTGACCGTTCGCAGCTCAGTTCTGAAGTGGCGGACAGGGAGTCTGCCGGATTGGCTTCTGGGGCATTCCGAGGATTTCCGTGAGCATGCAAAAAAGCTCGTATTTATAGGCATTTCTCGTCTGGATGGTCCCGAGGGGGTCCGCTAGCTTCCATGAATGAGTTGGGGGTAGAAGTGGGGATCGGCCCCGTTTCGCCCGGCTCCGATGGAGGCAACGGAATGCGCGAATTCGGAAGGTTGGCGGCAACAAAGGTCGCCGCACTCAAGAAGCCGGGCCGCTATGGCGACGGCAACGGTCTCTATTTGCAGGTCTCCCAATGGCAGACCAAGTCATGGCTTCTCCGCTATCAGTTAGCCGGGCGATCCCGCGAGATGGGATTGGGAAGTCTCACCGATGTTAGCCTGAAGGAGGCTCGCGACAAAGCGCGCGTGGCGCGGTCCATGCTTATCGATGGCGACGACCCAATCGACGCCCGCGATGCCAAGAAGCAGGCTCTACGGGCGGAGAGCGCCAAGCGGATCACCTTCAAGGAAGCGGCAGGGAAATACATTGCCGCCCACAGGGCTGGCTGGCGAAACGGGAAGCACGCCGCGCAATGGACTTCGACCCTGACCACCTACGCATATCCTGTCATTGGCAATCTGGGCGTCGCGGATATCGGGACCGGCCACATCGTGAAAATCCTCGAAGCGATCTGGTCGACCAAGACTGATACTGCCGCCCGCCTTCGAGGCAGAATCGAGAACATCTTGGATTGGGCGACCGCGCGCCATTTCAGGGACGGCGACAATCCCGCCCGCTGGAAGGGTCATGTTGAAAGCTTGCTGCCCGCGAAGTCGAAGGTGCGCCAGGTCCGCCACCAGCCCGCGATGCCGTTTGAGGAAGTGCCTGCGTTCGTGGGCGAGTTGAGGCTGCGCGATGGCATATCGGCGCGCGCCTTGGAATTTACGATCCTGACGGCCGCCCGGACCTCGGAAGCGATCAACGCCGCTTGGACAGAGATTGATTTGAATGCGGGTATCTGGACCGTTCCCGCCGAACGAATGAAAGCCGGGCGCGAACATCGGGTGCCGCTAAGCGTGCGGGCAACGGCGATTCTCTCTGCCATGCCGCGCGAGAAGGGCTCGCCCTTCGTCTTTCCGGGCGGCAAGGCTCGCAAGCCACTTTCCAACATGGCGATGTTGGAATTGGTGCGAGGCATGAGGGAAGGCGATCTGACGGTGCATGGCTTCCGGTCCAGCTTCCGCGATTGGGCGGGGGAGGCCACAAATTACCCGCGCGAATTGGCAGAGGCGGCATTGGGCCACGTTATCGGAGATGCCGCCGAGCAGGCGTATCGCCGCGGAGACGCCTTGGAGAAGCGCCGCAAGCTCATGGAGGCCTGGGCGCGCCATTGCGCTTCCCCCGCGAAGGGCAAAGCCGACAATGTCACTCCCATCAGGAAGGCGCGCTGATGACCGCGCGGCGGTCCAAAAAATCAAAGTTGCCGCCGACGGATCAGGAAACGTTAACTGACCTAATAGCGGATTGGGCGACTCGTTCCGGATTATTCCGAATACCAATGACGCTTAGCGCAATCAAAAAACAGGCACCGAATAGCCTGCCGCAAAGGCTATTGCAGGCCGACTTCAGCCAATTGGACTTAGCAAAGCCCAAACCGCGAGGGAGAGGTCGGCCGCCAAAAGTGCTTGGAGACGTGCTGGTAGAGCGCGTTGCGGTCGCAGTATTCATGCAGATTAGACAGGAATTGAGACGCCGTCGCATGCGAGCTTCGATTGCTGAGGACGAGGCACTTGCAAAAGTGGCAGCGCTGATCGGCGGTGGCGTCAAGCCGAGCACGATTGCCAATTGGGTGCGCGGTGTGAACAAGCGCGAGCGCCGAAAGCCAATTGACGAGCGTAGCTTCCGCCGACGCAAAAATCAGAAAGCGGCGAAAATCGAATAATCGCCCCAGATTTTCGCACGCCTTCGTCTGCATCATGCCGCCCGGCATAAAACGGGACTCGGCAGAAATGAAGAAATCGGAGAGCAGCAAGCCACAAGTCGAAGGCGCGAGGCAGGAGCAGGTTCAGAATTTTCTGCGACGGCCGCAAGTTTGCGAAATCACTGGTCTCAAGACATCGACGCTTTACGAGATGATGCAGGCGGGTACTTTTCCTCGCCCGATCCGCATTTCGAAACGGCTCGTGGTTTGGCCAGAAAGCGAAGTCGCGGCATGGCAGTCGGCGCGCATTGCGGGAGCGCGCACATGAGATCGCGGTTCAACGAAGAATTGGTCGGTAGCATTTTGGCGCGCATGGATGAGATGCCCGCGATGAGGAGATTGCGGCCGCAGTCTCGCTGGCTTGCTCGCCAGCTCGCGCGCGATGCCGGGATTAGCGAGGAGTCAGCTGAGCAAGGACTCCTTCAACTAATTGCGCACGGGCATCTGCGGGTCATTAAAGGCGGCGGTCCGGAAGGTTCGGATGCGTTTCAGCCGATCATCAAAAAGAGGATCGCAAAGCGATGATCCCCGACGAAATTTATTTCCTACCTATGCCCGAGCAGCTATCGGAACTGGATTGCCAGTATGGCATCGCAAATCTGTTGAAGCTGGACATCCTTCGCGAGATGGGGCCGTGGGGAACAATGCTCGTGCTTCGCTCGAAGGTGCATGCGCCACCGTCCGACGCAAGCGCGCGGAACTGAACGCCATTAACGCCCAGAGCGGATAAATGGTAACGCGTCGAGTGCCACGCGCCGTCGAGCACGATCCGCCTGACAATGAGGCGAAGCGCGTCAAGGGTGATCCTCTGGCGATTGCCCGCTTTACATGGGTGCAGGCTTGCGCCCATGAACGCGAAATCACCGTCTTGGAAATGCGGCTCGCTGTAGTCCTTGCACACGAATATGCCGGGATGCCGGTTTCGCGAAAACGATTCGAGGATAGCGGTGTGCCGGTTGCATGGCCGCCGCAGGTGATGTTGGCGGAAACACTGAGATGTTCGCGGCAGGCCGTTAGTGCGGCAGCTCGCCGGCTGGAGAAGCGGGGGTTCCTCGTGATCATTCGACCGGCCCGGTGGGGACGCGGTCATGCCAGCGAGTATCAGCTAATCCAAAAAGGCAAACAACCTGCTTGCCTTTTAGAACGCGAGAAAAGGCAAGCAGCGGCCAGCGAAACGGCAAATCATGACCCCAGAAAAGGCAAAAATCGGCAGCGTAAAAGGCAAGCAGGCTGTTTGCCCCATTCCTTTCACTCCAATCCAAATATCAATCCCATTCACAATCCCCGGAGAGAGGTTGGTGATTTTTTGGCAGGAGTGAGGGGAGTGAGGAGTGAGAACGACAGCGGATGGCCCAAGAGAAGGCGTGACGCGGACGGGAAGTATCCTGAACTCGAGGAGATCATCGGCATCTGGCCGAATAAGAAGATCGACGAAGGAAAGGCGAAGGGTGCTTGGATCAACAACGTGATCAGGGAACAGCTTAATCCAAGCCGTGTCCTGAAACGCGCAAGGGCGTGGTGCAGTTACTGGGAGGAGGAACGACCAAAATTCATTCCGTACCTGGGCAAGTGGCTTGCGGAAGCGGGATGGGAAGAAGACCCGCCTGAAACAACATTCGAACGGAACTACAGATACGAAACAAGGATGGGCCTAAACAAACCCCGCCCTCACGCGTGCGATGATCCCGAGAGCCCGGATTAGGCTCCTGCCATGCAATCGAGCGCAACATTTCTGGGAAGATTTTGCACCTCATCGGCACTGGGCGGAAATCATCTCCGCCAAAAGGTACGCGAGAAAGCCTTTGCTGTATTGTCTTTCTTGCTGCCGTCGCTATCAAATCCCCAACGCTACCCCAAACTGAAACGGTGCCATGCGGATTTGCGGGTTTGGAAAATGAAGCGGCGAGAGGTATCGCAATGCCGCGTCTGCCTGCACAGAGAGCAGGCCCCGATTGATTTCGCATTGTCGTCTGGCGTTTCGGTGCGCGCGCTTTCGCGGCGATACAAGGTCAGTATCGACAGCCTGTATCGCCATGCGAAGCGACACCTACCGCCGCAACTGCGCGCCCGATTGATTGCTGGGCCAAGCGTTGAAGGCGTGGACCTTGATCGGCTGCGAGAGAACGAAAGCCAATCGTTGCTCATGAACCTGATCGGCCTGCGTAATCGCTTGCTATCAGGGTTGGGTGCCGCCGAAGAATGCGGAGACAGCGGCATGGTCGCCCGCGTCGCCAATCAACTCCACCGCAACCTTGAGATAACCGGAACCCTGCTCGGCGATCTTGCCACCGGCAGCACGACTATCAACAACGTCGTTGTTCTCCCGGCATACATCGAGATGCGCGTGGCGCTGGTCAAAGCCCTCGCACCATACCCCGACGCAAGGCGCGCGGTTGCCAGCGTCCTGCACCGCATCGAAAGCAAAGCGGCAGATGCGATCAAGGTCAACGCAGAGCGGGGCTTCGCCCATGCTAGCCACTGACCTCTCCCGCGCCCTTGATCCGGTGCTATTCGCGTTGGACTGCGGATTGACCCCCGATCCGTGGCAGTCGGACCTGCTTCAATCGCGTCCAGCGCGTTCCCTACTGCTGTGCGCCCGCCAATCGGGGAAATCCACCGTAACCGCGCTCTTGGCTCTCTGGACCGCGATATACGAGTGCCCGGCGTTGGTTTTGCTTCTCTCGCCCTCGCAACGCCAAAGCGGAGAATTGTTTAGGGCGGTGCTTTCCTTCCATTCGAAGTTGGAGGGTGCGCCGCAACTTTCATCCGAAAGCGCGTTGCGGGCAGAGTTTTCCAACGGCTCGCGCTTGGTGGCGCTCCCCGGAACGGAACGAACTGTCCGCGGATATGCCGCTGTCGATCTGCTCGTGATTGATGAAAGTGCGAGGGTGGATAACGAGCTATTAGTTGCTGTGCGGCCTATGCTCGCTACGCGAACTTCCGGACGCCTCATCGCCCTGACAACTCCCGCAGGCAAGCGCGGTTGGTTCTACGAAGCATGGACGAAGGGAGAAGCGTGGCATCGGGTGAAGGTCAAGGCGTCCGATTGCCCGCGCATCAGCAAGGAGTTTCTCGCTGAAGAGTTTCGCGAATTGGGCGCAGCGCGTTTTTCGGAAGAATACGAATTGGAGTTTAGAGACGACATGGAGGCGGTGTTCGCGGTCGCAGTGATCGAAAAAGCCTTTACGCGGGAGGTAAGAGCACTGTGGCAGTAACGAGCAGCAAGGTCGTGGAACGCGGGCTTCGGGTTTTCTCGGAGAGCAGTTTCGCGCTTGCCGCCGACTTGGGGCAATCGAATGATCCGACCGCAATCTGCGTCATGGAACACGTCCGATCGTGGGAGGTGACTTGGAAGGGCAGGGAGAAGGCAGCCGGCGAAACGTTCGATGTGCGCTATCTCCAAAGGCTTCCGCTCGGCATGAGCTACGTGGAGCAGGTTCATGAGGTCGCGCGCCTTCTGGGACGCCCACCGCTCAGTCTAGGTTGCGAGCTGGCGATTGACGAAACAGGCGTTGGTCGCCCGGTCGGCGACATCTTCAATAACGCCGGCCTCAAACCCACCCGCATAACGATTACGGGCGGCGATAGCCAAAGCGCGAAGGGACCGCGCCGCTGGCATGTTCCGAAAGGCATTCTGATAAGTGCGCTGGACGCCCGTCTGCACACCGGCGAACTCCGCTTCGCATCTGAACTCGCGGAAGCGGGTGCGATGGCCGAGGAACTGAAAGACTTCCGGCGAAACGTCAGCGCCGCCGGTCGTTATTCTTACGATGCCCGCGTTGGCAAGCACGACGATCTTGTCCTCGCAGTTGCTCTCGCGCTTTGGGTGTTTACCGGAAAACCAAAATATCAAACGCCAGTTACCGGCACCTGCTCGTTTGTCGGAAAGGAGAAGTGAGATGGAACAAATAACATGGAGGCATTCATGAGCACGAGATACACGGAAATTACGAGGAGCCTGCGAGGCCGCTGGAAACCATCTTGGTCTGGGAGCGGTTCCTTCAGTCAACTGCGGATAGCATTCGATGAGTCGCTCAATGCGGTGGGGAAGCTGTGCGACGAGGCTGCAAGCGTGACGTCGCTCGGCAAATATTCCCCAGATGGATTGAACGACGAAATCAGAAGGCTCGCGAAAGGCGATGCCATTCCCGTTCTTCGCCGTGCCGCTCGGGCGGTTGAGAAGGCGCAATCGGCAACGCGCGCCAAGCGCGACACGCTAGCGCTTCCGGCAATCGACCCCGCCGATGCCGCTGGCGGAGCTTTACGAACGGAAATGCGGGCATGGCTGAGATCGCTACCCCGTGCGGAAGCTTTGGCCACTTTGCTGCACGACAATGTCGATCAGCGCCTTCTACAAGCCGCGCTCGAGGTTCCACCAGCAATGGCAGGGCTGACGGATGACACCCGCGGCCATGTCGTTCAGCGTATCCTTGAGCAACAGCATGGACCGGAACTGGCACACGTGAATGAACTGGACGAGGCGGCAGAACTGACGAATGCGGCCATTGGTGTGGCGCTTTTTCAGCTTCAGCGAGAGACGGGCTTTAGCGAAAGCAATGCAGCGGGCTTTGACGCATGGATGGAGGCGGCGTCGGCCGACGTCGATCGTGAAATTGCTCTGGAGGAGGGCAGTCTAGAGTCTGAGATTGTTGCCGAGACCCAATCGGAGCAACGGGATTTCCGAAAGGAAATTGAAGCGATTGTTGATGAAGCATTCGCCCGTGCGCTTCCGGGTATGTTTCCTGAACATCCGGTGAATGGAAATTCGCTTGGTTGAGAGGTACAATCACAGCGCTTAAACGGAGGACCCACCGATGGCGGACAAGCAAGAAGCAAATCGAAGCCGACTTGTACGGTTCTCGACCTTAGCAGGTGGGGCAATGTTGCTCTTTTCGGCCATCATCCAGAATTTCTGGTATGACCGTCTCACTAGTCGAGCTAATGAGCTTGCCGAGGCGATGCGTGATAGACAATTAATCGACAAGAGCGGGCTCATATATCAAGCAGATTTCTTTATCTTGTCTTCCCCATTGGAACGAAACGCAAACCGCGACCAATTAGCTAAACAAACTCTTCAGCTGTTTGCAAAAAAACTCTTTCAGAGCGAGTTAGTAGCAGTCTCCGCCGCGAGTGGCTTCGATCAACAGCAGAAGAGCAGCTATCTTTCGTCTTTAAAGTTACGGGCTGCAAACGTGCACGGCGACCAGAGCGCGTCAGACTATATGCAATTCATAGACGCAAACGGGGCACAGTTTTCATTTATGTTGAACAAAGAGTGGCGGGACTTGGTTCCAGAGAGGGCGCGGGCGCGGTGGACGTTCTTGGTCCTCTATGTAGCTGGCGCTCTTATGGTGCTGATAGAGCCATTTCAAGATTGGCGAAATAATGGAGCCAAACCGAACTCGGTTGCAAGGTACAAATTCAATACGCGAACGACGGCTTGACTATTATAGAAACTGCAAAATCAATCGGACCGGCTTCGACAATGGTGTTTGGGGTGCGGAAGGTAGCGGGACGGCAACTAACGTGCGCCGATTGGTCTAGCCGACTAATTCGTATGCCGCGCTCTGATACTCCTACACACATGTGGATGCCCGAGCAAAAACTGGAACGTCGTTCCCACACCCCGATAAACGATTTCAATGTACGATCGTTTTCAATTTGGCGATATCGTCTGTGAGCCTTTCCAATGTCGAGAGCGCGTCCAGACCTGGTGGTGTGGTCGTCGTAGCACTGTCCGCATCGGCCCACGCCTTGCTTGCCACTGAGTCCAACATAATGGTCAACAGGGCCTTTTTCTGTTCATCGCTGCCGGCTGCGTCCACTTCTTGCTTGAAACTTTGATAAAGCTCCATCACACGCTGTTTATGATTGTATTCTTCGAATAATTTTCGATAAAGGCGCAGCGATGCAAATCCAAATGTGCTGATCGTCGCCAATGGGACGACTATCAAAAGGCGCACTGCGAGCATTTTGAAGTCGATCTGAAAATGCGAGTCTTCCATTTTGTGCAGCAGTTTAAATGACTCCCACACGATGTAGGCCAGCGGAACAAGGAACATTGTATAGAAGGTTATCGTGGCGACGACGCTTGAGGGATTGTACCCAAACAAACGGCGAATACGGTTCCTCCACCCACTTCCGACAACTGCTCCTGGCTTTCCCGCAAATGACGTGGGGGCATATCGCGATTTAGCATCGTAATAGGTCGATGATAGCCCGGCTGCTCCCGCACTAGGTAGAAGTGAAAGTATTTTGTCCTGAAGAGTTTTGTGAAGGATGTCGAACTTCTTGTCCAACTCAAGAGTCCACGTTTGACCTTCCGTCTCATATTTCGCTTTGAACGCATCAAATCCAGAGGCAGCATCATCACGCCGCCTTGAAGTGTCTGCCAGCACTTCAGCGATATGTGTGTGTAGTTCATCGATCTGATCTTGAATGCTCTTGGTGTCGCCAGATGTCTCTAGGAGCGCGCGACGAAGGACCATAATCTGGCCGTTCGCATCCTCGATCTCGGTAATTTTTGCCTGAAGTGCGAGTTGCCGTTGGGCAAGCGCGTCATATTGCAACTGTGTGTCAGTATGCAGATTGACAAAAGCGGTGTTCGTGTCGCTGATTTCCTGTACGGATTGTTTCGCTGCGGCGGCGTCATTTTCAGCTTCGGACTTAGCGGCGGATAAATCCGTTAGGATATTTTGCAGAGATGTTTTCTGCTCTTCGAGCGATGATATGCTCGTCGCAATGGTACCATGCTCGTTAGTAAGCTTTTCGGACAATGCTGCGGCGGAAGATTGTAACCTTTCAATTTCGACCTTTGAATTGGTTGCATTGACTGCATCGGCGGCTACGGATTGTTGAGTGGCTTCAACCGCACCTTTTATCGTTGCTGCGCCTGTTTTCAAATTGTCGATCTCAGACAGCGTGTCGTTGGCTTTTTGCGCGATTGCGTCTACTGCGTCTTTTCTGGCCTGCACTTCACCTTGTGTTGCAGCGACGCTATCCCTAACGGCGATGACGTTGGCGCTAGCCGTTTTGACGGCTTCAATGTGTTCCCGAACGAATGTTGTTGCAGTAGCTAGGAGATTGTCGAATTCTGATTGTTTTGCTCTTAATCCCTGAAGCAGAGCGGCCGCTTCACTTGAGATTGTGGTCGCCGAAGCACCCTGCAAGTCCTCAGGGTTTGCGTTTGCACTTGGAGTGTCCTCGGACATGTGCTGACCTACGTTCCCGCCTTACTGATAGATTGCTCCGCCATGCAGCCCGAGCGCCGGCCATTGTGAACAAGCACGTTAGGACATCTCGTGAGATAGTACTAGCGTCACCGCGCTTGAAACTTGTTCCTCCCGTAGGGCTAGCGAGAAGCCCCTGCGCGCTTACGCTGTTGTCCCCCGATCCGAGCGACGATTTGCGCGAAGATGGCTTTGGAGTCTGCCTCTATGGCATTCGCGATGCGGATAAGCTCCAGCACGTCCACTCGCCGTTGGCCTTTCTCGTAATTCGAGACGAACGACTGCGGTTTGGAAAGCCGTCTCGCAACCTCTGTCTGGCTAAGTCCACTCCGCTTCCGGGCCTCCGCTAGGATGACCCCTACTGCCTTCTGATCTCTGACCCACACAGCCCTTTGGCTCCCGCATTGCTCAGCGGGCAATCCAAATAGATCGAAAAATCCGATATCGAAAAATCGGATATCGGTTGATAAGCTCCCTGAGCGATACCGAATTCGGAGGGGAGACGGCGATGAGACATATTGTACTGGTTGGCTGCTTGACGGCTATGCTAGTCGAGTCCGCAGTGGCGGCGGCTGATTTTGTTCCTCCGCCAATGCCCGCGGGTTACAATGATCCCGGTCCGGAGCTGCCGGATTTGTTACCTCAGATTGCCGCTGCTCTGAGATCAAACCTCAACGATCCATATTCCGTCCGGGATTTTTCCCTTTGCCAGTCTCACATCATGCCAGCGCAAGCGCCGGGAGGACCGGAGGACTCATGGCAGCCGTCGGTGCGCGTGCAGCTGTTTCAGTTAAATGCAAAGAACGAGTTCGGCGGCTACGCTGGAAAGCAAGATGGGATTGCTACATTCCAAAAGGGAAAGCTGCAACGCATACGAACATATTCCACCATCGATGGCGCCACCGACATGGAGCAGCATGCCATTGCGTGGCGTGAACCGTGCCACCCCATCCCAGATGCGGAGATCCAAAAGCTGATTTCAGAGGTTCGCTAGGCAGCACGCTGTAATCGGTGGGCGAGCTGATCGACTTCAGGAAGGCTGACGAATTGATTGCGGCAGCGAGCGATGAATTGGCGGCCTGACAGAAACTGCCGCGCGCGTACCTTTCTCGGCGCGTGCTGCAGGGGGCCGGATGGCATCCGACACCCGGCCCCATTTCACCTAATAAATGTGGAAATAAGGGATTGGGCGGTGTATGAAAACTGTACGTTGACAGGGATAACTGGGCGCCAACGCAAAAATGGTCGATCTCGCGAAGTTGGTTGCGAACCCCATAATGATCATGGCGAGTTATGCCCTAACTGCACTTGCGTTGATTGTCGCAATTTACTCCTACGTCAGAACCAGACGTATTTCGCGATTGATATACAATAGAGAAAGCGTGCATCGCTTTGGACAGAAATCTACCAAGTTTCTTTCTGAAACGGCGCCTCAATGCGTTACCACGCGAGTATTTTATGCGGATGGAAATAGTGAGAGGGAATTCGAGGGCGCGCGCATCGATGAAATCAATGTTGCGAACCGCGGAACGGAGGTCATTCTCGGCGCCAATATCATCGAGGCCGACCCGCTCAGGATTAAGTCACCATCGGGGTCGATAATTGACTACGCAATTCTTGGTCGTTCAAATCCTGCAAATGGAGTGCAGGTAGCACGGAAAGATGGTGGAGATAGCGAGCTCGGCGTGTCATTTGAATTCCTAAATCCCGGTGATGGGTTTGCAATCAGAATTCTACATTCCTCATCGAAGCTCATTGATCTTTTCGGCGGGGTAATAGGCGTTGAGATGAGAGATGCCAGTAAGGACTTAGGAGTCGGTGGTCGCATAGGGGTGCTGTCTGCACTTACGCTCCTACTCGGGACTGTCGGATGGGGAGTGATCGGAGCATTTTATGTTTTCGGGTGGCGAATATATTCTCAAAAATATGCTGAGGTTGCGTCGGCATTCTGCGTGGTCGGAATAGGCGGAATGTATTTTGGTTTGTTTTGGCTGATACTTTCCAATCGCCATATCAGAAACCGATTTCTGTCGAGTTCACGTCGGATGATGCGCCTTTTCCCGTTCAGACGGCCCGAAGAATAAGAATGACCCGCACCAACTCTCGAAGCAGGGGGCGTTTATTGATAGGGCATGGGGTGAATGTGGCCGAAGCCCGCAATTTTGACTGCCCCGAGACGGGGGGTGCAGTGAACCTCGCTGCGCGGTAGGCCGATGTTTCCAGCAGCGGCTCGCGGTGTGCAGGGAGCAGCAAAAAGTTGACGCTCAAATCGCGTCTAGGGTCCCTGAGGAAGCTAAATTGGCGACGGCGGAAGCAAAAAGGCGTGCAGCGGTGGTGAGGTCTCATAACTGGGCGGTATCATGGGCGGGAAGAATGGGTGGCTGGGTCCCCGTAGCAGTCGATAACGATTTGCGCAGAGGGCAATTGTCGCGCGGCTCTCCCAACTTGCAGCAACGCGATTGCAGGCAGCGATGATTGCCGTGGGGGCATTCCCCGCCCTTCCGCCCAACGTTAGTCCTGAGCCGTCCTAGCAGGTTGAGGGAGGGACTGAGTGGCATTCGCGCCTCGACCCCACTTTGTGGCGCGTTAGAAGTTGAGGCGCGTGCTACAGTCACGGTATGTCCGGCCCACCTGAAGGCTTCAAATATGATTTTGCCATTTCCTTTTTGAAGGAAGACGAGTCTTTGGCGCTGCGTATCAGCGACCTGCTTCAGGCTAGGATGCGCACATTCGTATTCTCCGAACAGCAAAAAGCCCTCGCCGGACGAGACGGTGAGGAAGCGTTTTCGAGTGTCTTTGGTTCTGAAAGCCGCGTGATAGTAATTTTGTATCGCGAGGAGTGGGGCAAAACGACCTGGACGCGCATAGAGGAAACGGCGATCCGGGGCCGAGCCTATGACGAAGGCTATGATTTTACGTTGCTCGTAAATTTGGAAACAAGCGCCGTGCCTCCACGCTGGTTTCCCAGAACGCGCATCTGGGCCAATCTTGGACGCTATGGAGAAGCGGGACTTGCCAGTGTAATCGAGCAGTTGGTTCAGGAGCGTGGCGGCAATGCTACGCCCGAAACGCTCGGTCAACGCGCGGCTCGCCTCGCTCGCGAGGTAGAACTTCAGATAGCGCAGGATAAATTTAAGGAAGGTTTTGATGGGAGCGGTGCGCGACGCGCGCTAGCTGAAGTGCAAGAGATCAGCGATCAATTAGAGTCGTGGGCGACCGCCGAAAAATCAGTTCCGCTCAAAGTGTTCCGCGCCGGCAGAGGTGTGCTTTTGGCGCATGAACGCGGTTATAACAAGCCACCGATCTGTATGACAGTCCTGTGGAGCGGACCATATAACAATGTCATCGGCGAAGCCAGATTGGTAGTGACGCTGTATGAGGGCATTCCAACATGGCCAGGTTTCAACGTCTGGCAGGAACCTCGCGTAGTTGGCACGCTCAAATTCGCCTGCGACCTAGATGCATCGGACAATATCGTCTGGATGGAAGCCAAAGGAAAGCCGGAGATGACAGCGTTGGTTCTGATGGAATATATCGCAAAGACATTTATGGACGGCATCGAGAGTCGCGGACGCGTTAAACACTAATGACTAAAGTTACCGACGGTCACCAGCTTGAGAAATTAGTAGCCTATGTGGAACAGACGCTTATTCCCAAAGGTTTTAGGGTCGAATTGAACCGGATACAGTACGACTCTGCGGGCACTGCGATGGCTGAATTTGACATCGAGGTTCGTGGCAAGGTTGGCACGGGCGAAATTGCTTGGCTAATTGAATGTCGTGATCGACCCTCCGATGGGGCAGCACCGGGAAGCTGGATCGAGCAGCTCGTCGGCAGGAGGGATCGCTTCCAATTCAACAAAGTCACCGCTGTTTCCACCACGGGTTTCTCACCTGCCGCAAGACAATACGCGGCCGAAAGCGGTATCGATCTGCGCGAAGTGAAGTCAATTGACCCGAAGGAATTCTCGTGGCTCGACATGGAGTACATGACTTTTCGGGAACGCGTACATAACTTGAAGAACGCAACGATCAATATTGTCGGCGGTCAGCCCGGGGAAGCTGTCGCTGAATTTATTCGGATAGTTCGATCGAGCAACTATGACACTCCTTTTTTAGTCAACTCGACGGGCGCGACGACTACCGTTATGGGCGTGTTTTTTCATACGACTCAGCAAATCGAAAGTCTTTGGGATCAAATGCTTCCCAATGGGGAGCCAAAACCAGTGGATATAACGGCGGCGTTCCGAGAAGAAGATCATTTGTCAGTGATCACCTCTCATGGAAATGTCGCAGTCGGATCAATCAGATTAGTTGGTGAATTGTTCATTCGGGAAAAGTTGGTCGCCCCCGAAACGTTCAAATACCAACAGGCTGCAACAGGGAGCACGATCTCTGAAATAGTGACCTTTCCCACCGAGCTAAACAACAAGCCGGTCGCGATTGAAATTCACAAGATTGCGGGCGAGGAATACATGAACGTGTTGCTCAGGGTTAAGGACGAATAAGAACGGCCCGCGCCAACTCCCAGCAATTCAGGCAGACAGCGTTGATTGATATGCGGGCATTCGCATTCCCTCCCGCACGCAACGGTATTCCTGAGCCTTTCTAGCGCATTGGGTATCGGCGACTCTGTTTGGCGAGGAGCGCCTCACCAACTGGGTTAGCGTTTCAGTAGTGCCCTAATTTGAATTATCCCCAGTTTCGATCCGATAAAGGATGCGCCCGAGCAGTGTGTCGGGGACATAGCAATATGGGTTAGCCTCGATCTCGAAGTCTGCGGCGAGGCAGCGATTGTCAGAAAGGTGCCAAGCGTATCCATGGGCGGCCATGCAGGTCTGGATGTATTTCCCAACGTGATATTCATGTCGGACACTCCGAGCCGCGCCTTGCTCAACCCGCAGGCTCGCGTGCAGGCAGGGTTCTTCGATCCTGCCCATGCCATTGCGCCTTCCTCGCGCAGCGCCATTCCTGAGCCGTCTCAGCGGGTTGGCGAGCGGCATGGGAAGCGATGGGGGTAGAAAAGAAGAAAAATTCGATCCTATTGAAATTATTCAGATATTTCGCCGTATTGGCGGACAGGGAGGGATTCGAACCCCCGATACAGTTGCCCGTATGCCGCATTTCGAGTGCGGTGCTTTCAACCGCTCAGCCACCTGTCCGTCTAGAAAATCAGATACTTAACACGGGTCGGAAGTGCAAGTCGGATCAAATTGCCACCGGATTGCCACCGGCCGCAGTGCCGGTTCGTTCGCGCCCGTTCCTATTTTGGCAATAGCTTTTGTTCTCGCTCTTTTTTGCTACCTGACTGCGGCCGCGATCGCGAAAGGCTGGCGTTATTTCCAGTTCAGACTGAACACCACTCCATTGTCGTCAGCACCACCGTAGGCAGCGGCGCCGTAAAGCTTGCCCAGCCTTTTGGCCAGTTTGCTGACGGAAGTCGAACCATCGGTCCCGGTAAACCTGTGCAAGACCGTTTCGGTCCCGCTAACAATATCAACTTGGTAGATAGTGCCATAGTTATTGGCATCGCCGCCAGAGCTAGTCGCGCCATACAGCGTACCTTTTAGGCGAAGGATATCGCCTTGGGGGCTTGCGCCATCGGCCCCGCCGGCAAAGCTGTAGAGTGTAGTCAAGGTTTCGGCCGGCGCCAGGCTGAAGACGGTGCCGACACCGTTCGCTCCGCCATTCTCGGCCGTGCCGTAGAGAGTGCCTGACTTGTCGCGCTCGAGCCCGCCGACTGGATTGGCCCCGTCGTTTCCACCGGTGAAGCTGTAGAGGGTGGTGAAACGTCCGCCAGACTGGATTTCGAACACGGTGCCATTGTTGTTGCTCCCGCCATCTTCGGTCGTGCCGTAAATGTTGCCGGCGCGGTCCTGAATCAGGCTGCATTCCGGATTCGCCCCGTCGGTGCTGGCGAAGGTATGCAGCACTTTGAACTTTCCACCACCTGTGTATTCGAAAACGTCGCCCTGATTGTTGGGCCCCCCATCGGTGGTGATCCCGTAAACGTTGCCCGCAGTATCGCGGAGCAGCTGCCCGACCGGCTGGCTACCGTCGGTGAAATCGAATTTGTGCAGCACTTTGTATTCGCCGCCCGCACTATATTCCCAGATAGTGCCGCAGCCGCCATCGCAATTGATGCTGCCCCCGCCGCCGTTGGTCGTGCCGTAAATATTCCAGGACGTATCGATCGCTGGCTGCGATCTGGGGAACGCACCATCGTTTCCTTTACCGAAGGAGCGGACGATCGTCTCGGTCCCATCCGGCGCAATTTTGAATAGCGTGCCGAGGCTGTAAGCGCCGCCGACATAGGTGACGCCATAAATGTCGCCCGCGCTATCGAAGGTCACGCCAACCAGGGGATAAGCACCGTCGCCAGGGGCACCGGTGAAATCGTGAATCACGGTGAAGCCCTGCTTTGCCCAGGCGGCCGAAGCGAAAACGGCTAACGCCACGGCGGAGCCGAGCAGCACGCCGCGGAACAGCGCACAATTCGAAAGCATCGGGTCAACTCCTTGAGACTATGAACACATGGATTGCAGTAGCCACGATTGGGCCGCGGATGCAACGGCCAAACCCGCGCGGAACTTTAATTGGACCATTCTAGGTAGCCCACTGATTCGGCTGCCTACCAACAGTTCGAATGGCGTAAGCGGATCGTGATTCAGCGTATTGATGAGCACGCGTCCGGCCTGCAACTGCGGCATGTTCAAACTATCCGATCATTTGATGGTCATATCGCGAAAGGAACTGTCATGCCCACAATCCTGATCATTATCGTTCTGCTGATCTTGTTCGGCGGTTTTGGCGGAGGTTATTACGGATATTCGCACTACGGTATGGGCGGCGGGATTGGCATACTGGGCGTGGTCGTGCTGTTGTCGTCAAGTGCAGGGACTTGCTACGTTTTTCGTCGAGTGCGATGCGTTGACATCGTAGTACTTGCGCGTTGTGGCAAACAAACGCAGCTTGGAATAGATCAAGGCGACCTGATCGACACGGGCGTCTGCGAACTTAAGTGAGCGCTGAGAGCGATAAGGGACAGGAGTGAACCCATGACTGCAGCGGGCCCATGTTCCTGTCCCATACTCACGATCAACGGATAGGTGTCGCGAGATAAGCATGAATATCGCCTGAGTTCGTCAGGCCAAGGCCCGTGATGGCCCCCTTCTTGTCGATGGAGCAACCCGTCAGGAGGTAGAGGGGCGAGTTCTGCGCCAGCTTGTTGAGATCATGGATCCTGCCACCTTTCCATATGACGGCACGCGTATTGAAGTTCGAATCGATAGAGAGGCCGAGAATGACGCCGTTGTCGTTGATTGAAATCGCCACACTGTCCACGTCTCCCGAGAGCGTGCCGAGGTCGCTCATGGCGTCGTTCTGCCAGAGGAAGGCGTGAAACGTCGTATCGCCGGCAAGATCGGAAACGCCAACCACCTGGCTGTTGTTGTTGATGGCCCAGGCGATGTTTCCCATAGCTGCTCCCGTCTTACCGCCGAGATTACCGAGGTCAGTGGCCACGCCGTTCTGCCAGAGCAGTGCATGACGCGCCTGAATCGCCAGCCCGGTATTCTGGTTAAAGGCCGCGCATTTGCCGGAGGCGCCAACGACATCGTTGTAATCGTTGATGCCCATGGCGATGCCGTCCTTGTCCTTGCCCACGGTCGGAAGCGCCTGCACGCTGCCGCCCGTCCAGACTGCAGGTTCAAACTGCAGGACCTGCGGTGCGGGGCACGACGTATCGGGTGTTGACGTCTCAGCGTATCCGGCCGTCACGCCGCTCGAATTGTTCCTGAGCGCGGTGCCATTGTTTCCTCCCAATGTAGGAAGCGCGCTCATGGTGCCTGACTGCCAGACAAACGGCAGACACTCCATGTGCGTGCCGAAGCCGCAGAAATCCTCCCCATTCGGGTCGGAGTACTGGTTTTCTGCGGCGCCCGATGCGACCGTGTTGGCATTCACCCCACCGGCGAAGCTGTTTGGCCCGCCCAGCGTACCCAGATCGGTCGCCTGGCCACTCGACCAAAGCACAGCGTGCTGCGTTCCATCGGCCAGGGTCGCGCCGCCGGCCACGACGCCGGACTTATTAGTGGCGAAAGGCTGGCTGAAAGTCCCGCCCAGTGTGCCGAGATCGGTGACCGTATAGCCGGCATCGCCGGCATTCGCGCTGAGCGGCAGGATGACCGATAGAGCAATCACGCCGGCTGCGGATTTGACGGAATTCATTTTGCCTCCTTTGGGGACAAGCCCCTTTCATGTTCTTTCCCTTAAAGGCGCAGACAGCCCGTGAAAACGATCAGAAATTTTATTGCTTATTGGGCCGGCAAGCGTTTGACGGTATGATTTTCGTCCGTCCAACCTTCGGGTGCGTGCCATGGGGGGAGTGACACAGCCGCAATTGGCGCCACGGGCGGATGCATCGGGGCTTTTGAAAGCGTGGAGCGCAGGCGACGAGCTCGCCCTTAAGAAGCTGACCCCGATCGTCTATCGCGAGCTTCGCCGGATCGCCGGCCGATACATGCGCGGCGAGCGCGCGGCTCACAGCTTGCAGACGACGGCACTCGTAAACGAAGCGTGGATGCGTCTGGCCGATCTTAAAAGCATGCGCTGGCAGGACCGCGCCCACTTTTTCGCGATGTCGGCCCAAATGATGCGGCGGATTCTCGTTGACCACGCGCGGCGGCGGAACCTCAAACGGGGAGCCGGAATCAAGCACGTTCCGCTCGAGGAAGCGGCCGCAGTCGGCGGCAGCCGTGACGAGGACTTTGTAGCGCTCGACGGTGCTCTGAATGCCCTTTCCCGTATCGATCCCCGTAAGGCTCGGGTGGTGGAGTTGCGTTTCTTCGGGGGCTTACGCAACGAAGAAGTCGCAGAAGTGCTGAGGGTCTCGCCCGTCACTGTCGCTCGCGACTGGAACTCGGCCAAGGCGTGGCTTTATCGCGAAATGAGCGGCTGATGGACGCGGGACGGTGGAAGCGGATCGACGATCTGCTGCAATCGGCGCTCGGGATGCCGCTCGAGCGTCGCGACGATTTCGTGCACCGCGCCTGTTTGGGCGATGCGCTGCTTGAAGTCGAAGTTAAAACCCTTCTTTCCTCCCATCGCGACGCCGGAAGCTTCCTCGATCGGCCTGCGATCGAAGTGGCGGCACTGTCCGAAGTCGCAAATCCGGATTCGAAGCTGCCCGAGGGCGAAATCATCTCACATTACCGAATTGTCTCCGCGCTCGACAGCGGGGCCATGGGCCAGGTTTACGAAGCCGTCGACCTCAATCTCGGCCGGCACGTGGCGTTGAAATTTTTACCTGACCGGCTCGCGGGCGACGCGGCCTCGGTCAAGCGGTTGCGCCGCGAGGCGCGCGCGTCATCGGCGCTCAATCATCCCAACATCTGCACGATCTACGATATCGATGACGGTTTGGGTCCGCCTTTCATCGTGATGGAGCTCCTGGACGGCACTACCCTGAAACAATGCATTTCCGGTCATCCGATGGAGACAAGGCAGATTCTGTCATTGGGAATCGACATTGCCGACGCGCTCGATGCCGCGCATTCAGAGGGTATCCTGCATCGGGACATCAAACCCGCGAACATTTTCGTTACGCGACGCGGACACGCAAAAATTCTCGATTTTGGACTGGCCATGGTCGTAGTCGAAAGCGGCGTTCATCGCGCCTCTGAGCCAACTGATGATGGGATCGCGGCTGGAACTGTTTCTTACATGTCGCCCGAACAGATACGAGGAGAAGATTTGGACGCGCGCACGGATTTGTTTTCGCTTGGCATCGTGCTTTACGAGATGGCGACCGGCGTGTTGCCGTTTCGCGGACGAAGCACGGGCGAAATCTTCGACGCGATCCTGCGCGCAACACCCGTTTCCGTTGCGCATCTGAATCCCGACTTGCCCGCCGGACTGGAGCACATCATCGCAAAGCTGCTTCAAAGGGATCGTGAACGCCGCTTCCGCGGCGCCGCCGAACTCAAGGCCGATCTCGAGCGGCTAAAGCAGGATCTGGAAATCGGAAACAGACGCGTTCTGGCGGGTGGGCTTAGAAGACGCGCGCGGCCGATCGCTTTTGGTCTTTCCGCGATCGCATTGTCTGCGGTCGGCTATTTCGTCCTCCATCGCACGCCAGCGTTGACCGACAAGGACACGATCGTGCTTGCTGACTTCACCAACGCGACCGGCGATCCCGTCTTTGACGACACGCTTCGGCAGGGCCTTTCCGTGGAACTGGCCCAGTCGCCTTTTTTGAGCCTCATCAGTGACGATCGTGTCCGGCAAACGCTTGGACTGATGGGTAAACCCGCCGATACGCGCGTGACGCGGCGGCTTGGCCTCGAGATTTGCGAGCGGACGGATGGCGCAGCGACGCTTAGCGGTTCCATTGCGCGCCTTGGAACAGGCTACGTCCTGGGGCTCCGTGCCGAAAACTGTCACACACGAGCTTTGTTCGACGAAGAGCAGGCGCAAGCGACAAACAAGGAGGATGTGCTGAGCGCGCTGGACACGATGGCGCGCCGATTTAGAGACCGGGCGGGCGAAACGCGCGAGTCGCTCAGCCAGCACGACATGACGCTCGCAATGGCGACGACACCGTCGCTCGATGCGCTCAAGGCCTACAGCATGGGATGGAAAGTCTCTGGCGAAAATGGCGACCAGGCAGCATTGCCCTTTTTTCAGCGCGCGGTGGAACTCGATCCCCAGTTTGCGTCCGCGTATGCCTCGCTCGCACTCATGTATAGCGTCGATGGTGAAACCAGCCGGGCGGTCGATTTTGCTGACGAGGCGGATAGACTGCGTAACCGTATGAGCGACAACGAGAGATTTTTCATTACCGCCTTCCACGATGCGCGGGGAACCGGAAACGAAGAGAAGGCACAGCGAGAAGCTGAAGCGTGGGCGCTGGCCTATCCCCGCGAACCGCTTCCTCACGATATGTTGGCAGGAATGATCTATCCGGCTCTCGGACGATTCGACAGGGCGATCGAAGAAGGGAAGCAAGCCATCCGTCGCGAGCCGGATTCCAATACCGGATATATTCTTCTCGCCTACGCCGATCTCTATGCTGGCCGGTTGGCGGAGGCGCTGGCCACAATCCGGGCGGCTTCGGCCCGAAAGATTCAGGACACTCGATTTTTTGTAGTGCAATATGACGTCGCTTTCCTGAAAGGCGATCGCGGCGAAATGAATCGTGGCGGTGCCTTGGGACATCAGGACCCTTACGCGGATGATTGGATTTCCAGTTCGGAAGCCTGTGTGCTTGCGCATGACGGACGTCTGACGGACGCCATCGTCAGATTGCAGCATGCGGCGGATCTGGCGCGCTCGGTTGGCCAGTTGGAAAGAGCGGCGTCGTTCGAAATAACCGGAAGCATCTGGGAGGCGCTGTTCGGCGAAGTCAAATCGGCGCGCGCAAGTGCGGCGAAGACGGCCGCGTTCGCCAATGGTGCGGACTTTACCTATGGCGCCGCGTTTGCCCTCGCCCTATCCGGCGAATCGTCCCGTTCGCTCGAAATGGCGGACAACCTTGATCGGCGGTTTCCCGAGGATACAGCGGTCCAATTCAGCTATTTGCCCACGCTTCGCGCGATCGTTGCGCTAAACGGCGGAGATTCTTTAGTCGCGGTCGGAGTTTTACAGAAGGCCGCGCCTTATGAACTCGGGGCGCCTCGCAGCGTTCTTCACGGGTTTTACGGCGCCCTGTACCCGGTCTATGTGCGCGGCCTGGCGTATCTGGCGGCGCACAAAGGCGATTTGGCCGCAGCCGAGTTTCAGAAAATTCTTGTGAATCGCGGGACCGTCATTGCCGATCCCATCGGCGCGCTTGCCAATCTTCAATTGGGCAGAGCCTATGCGCTCTCTGGAGATGCGTCGCGCGCGAGGTCTTCTTATCGTGACTTTCTTGCCTTGTGGAAGGATGCCGATCCCGATCTCCCCGTCCTCCAGCGGGCCAAGTCGGAGTATGCAAGTCTTCACTGAGTCTGCGGATTGAATATCCGCAATTCCGGCCTCAATGGTCTGCGCGCGCCTGGTCGACGTGGCCCTGCGCGGCCGACGGGAAGGCGATTGTCCGGTATTTGACAGTCATATTATTGCGTGGCTATCTTGGTTCGGACAGGCCGCGCTCATTCTCGCATTGGTTGGGGGGCTGGGGCTCGCGACGGGGCCGGCGCGAGCGTCATTGGGGGTGCCCGTTGACGCAAACCGAATTGTACCTTGGGCAATATTCCATTCGGTGACTTTGGTCGCCGGACCAACTCATGCAAAAAATGGTGCACTGGTGGGCACCGAAACCATCAACATAATCAATGCGGCCAAACACGTACATTCGAACGGTGGTCGGCTGGGCGACTTGGCTAAACGCCTCCGGCGTGAACTTGTCGACCGTTTGCCAGTGGTCAAAAACTGGAATGTTAGGGAGAACGGTTTTTGCAGGAGTTGCGGCAACATCGCGTTCCGTTGGGATCGGAAGGGATATGCCGCGAGGCAACGGATATGGGTATCCGCCGCCAGTCACTTTATGTCTCATTTCCAGCGCTGGCGATTTTCCGATATTGGAAAGGGTCACTGTGCAAGTAATATTTCCATCGTCGGACAATTGCATGTGGCAGTCCTCGCCAGCCGGTTGCGCGACCATCCATGGACGCTGCTCTGCGCGGGCTGCATCCAATTGATCTTGCATGGTTCCGAGCTGGCGCCAGAACACATAAGCAGCAACGCCAGCGAGTACGGCAGCGAGGATGGTTCCTATTCCAGTGACAAACGTCCACCGGGCTATCTTGCGGGAGAATGGGTCATTTGGTTGCTGTGCTTTAGCGCGGTTATATGCGGCGTAGCTTGCTATAGCATCGACGAGCGTTGGCCAAAATTTGCGCTTATCCCGCTCGCCATTTTTGCGGTCCTTGCCATTCTTGCCTGTGTCTTGCTCGGCCATTTTGCAAATCAGATGCGGTCAGCACGCCTTAACGGCAGCAGTGAAAATGTCGGGGTTCATGCGGTTGTTATAGCGCCAAGAAAACTCTGCGACGTACAAGGGGAGATATTTGCGGCTGACCTTGTGGAATGTGCCCATGATACCGCGCTTGAAGATGCTCCAGAAGCCTTCGATCGTGTTGGTGTGGATCGCACCGACAACGTAATTCTTCGCGTGATGCCTGACGGCATGGTGCGGATAGTCGGGGGAGAGTTTGCGGTAGGCCGAATGCTCATCAGTAGAGAGAAGCGAGCATTTGTCGGAAACAACCTCGCGAACGAAACTACGTCTCATCGACCTCAACATATCCGATGAGTTTGCGGAATTTGGCATCGGCCATTGCAGCACGGATGCGGTGCGTCATGTAGAGCGCCGTTTCGTAGGAACCGAAACCCATTGTCCGGTAAATCTGATGCGAGGAAACACCTTTCTTGCTCGTGAGCATGGCATGGATGACGCGGAACCAGTCGCGGAGGGGCTTGTTCGTGTTCTGGAAAACCGTGCCGACGAGAACGGAGAAACGATAGCCGTGCGTGCTGCATTCCTTGCACTGCCAATGGAAGGCGCGGGTGAGTTCATAGACCTCCGCAGCGCCACAGCGAGGGCAGGAAACGCCCTCCGGCCAGCGATGCTTGGCGAGGTAGGCTTTGCAGGCTTCCTCGTCTGGAAAAGCCTTTTCCCATTGGCCGAAAGTCATTTGATGAATTCGCTTGGAGGTGCCCATGACCCGCTCCCGATCTGATGGGCAGGAGTATAGGCCGCAACAATCTAACTGTCAAGTTGCAGATAATCGCCGACGGGAAAGGGGGGGTAATTCTGCTTGCCAAAGTGTGTGTGATAACACACACTAATGGAGCAACGCCGAGGGGCGGCATATGCAGCGGTTCTATCCGGCCGTACTCGAACGCGGCGCGAAGCAGACGTTCGGCGTCTGGTTTCCGGATTTTCCGCGCTCAGTGGCAGCGGGAACGTCGCAGGAGCAGGCGATGGCGCGCGCGCAGGAAGCGCTTGCGCGCGCCGTCGAATCACTCGCCGAGCAGGAACGGCCGCTTCCGGAGCCGACCCCATTCGAAAAGATCGCCATTCCGAAGGATTGCGATTTTGTCACGTTCTTCGCTGTGGGAGTCGAGCCGCCGGATCCGTCCGATCGGGTGAACATTTATCTTTCGAAGAGCCTGATTGCGCGCGCCGACCGCCGCGCGTCGGAGCTCGGAATGAGCCGCTCGAGCTTTTTTGGCTATGCGATAAGCAATGCCATCGTCCTGCCGATCGTGGGCTTCGGGCGTCTCGCACCGATTGAATCGCGCGCGCGCTCCCTTCGCATACTGGCCCAGAAACCTGGAAGGAAGACACGGACCGCGAAAGGCTGACACGCGATATGGGGTCCCGGGCGATCGGCCGCGGGCGCTCACGGAATTGCGAATGACAGCGACGGCTGTCCTGCCTTAGTCTCCCCTTTGGGGGAATGCCCCCAGCGCCGGCCTTGACGAAGGGATTCCCATGAAACTCGCCATTCTCGCCGCCCTCTCGCTGTCGCTTGCCCTGTCGGTTTCAGCGATCGCCCAGGAGGACAAGGACAAGGGCGGCGACAAATCGCCCATGCCGTCTCCCAACGCTGCCTTCTTCAAGGCGCAGGAGAGTGTGACGCAGGGGACCGCGAACGGCGTCAGCTACAGCGCCCACGCCGGAACGTTGATCGTTCATCCCAAGGACTGGGACGATGCGGCGGAGCCCAAGGGCGACAAGAAGGACGAGCAACCGATCTCGGAGATGTTCTACGTCGCCTATTTCAAGAACGGCGCCGATCCGCTGAAGCGCCCGGTCACGTTTCTCTACAACGGCGGTCCCGGTTCTTCGACCGTATGGCTGCATATGGGCGCCTTCGGGCCGCGGCGCGTCGTTACTCCGGACGACGCGCACGCGCCGGCTGCGCCGTACAATGTGGTCGACAACAACGAGAGCCTGCTCGATGCGAGCGACCTCGTTTTTGTCGACGCGCCCGGCACAGGATTCAGCCGCATCGCCGGCAAGGATAAGGAGAAAGCGTTCTACGGGGTCGATCCCGACGCTTATGCCTTCACCCAGTTCATCAGTGAATTCCTGGCGAAATACGGGCGCTGGAATTCACCCAAATATCTGTTCGGCGAAAGCTACGGTACACCGCGATCGGCAGTGGTCGCGAACGAGCTGGCGACCGAGCGCAACATCGATCTGAACGGCATCATTCTTCTGTCGCAAATACTGAATTTCGACATGAGCGCCGACGGGCCGGAGTTCAATCCGGGTGTCGATTTGCCCTACCAGATCGCGTTGCCGACCTATGCGGCGACGGCCTGGTATCACCACAAGCTCCCGCCGAACGCACCCAAGGATTTTCCGACGCTCATTCGCAACGTCGAATCCTTCACCATGGGCGAGTACGCGCTGGCCCTTCAGCGCGGTTCAGATCTCGGTCCCAGCTGGCGCAAGGAGATCATCGCCAAGCTGCACATGTTCACCGGCCTGCCGGAGTGGTACATCAACAAGGCCAATCTGCGCATCGACGGCGGCGAATTCGAAAAGAATCTGGAAGGCGCGAACGACATCACCGTCGGCCGGCTCGACACGCGATTCACCGGCCCGACTCTCGATCCCTTGAGCAAAGAGGCCGACTACGATCCGCAATCCGCTGCGATCAGCTCCGCTTACACTTCTGCCTTCAACGACTATGTCCGCAAGGTGCTGAAGTTCGGAGACGAGCGTGACTACAAGCCGGAAATACCACTCTTCCGCTACTGGGATTTCGCCCACAGGCCGCCGGGCGTCGAGCGCGCGCTGCGCGGCAGCACCAATGTGATGCCCGACCTTGCAAATGCGATGAAATACAATCCGAACCTGAAGATTCTGCTGACCGGAGGCTATTTCGATCTCGCGACGCCCTATTACGAAGGCGTCTACGAGATGCATCATCTGCCGATCCCGGCGAACCTGCAGAAGAATATCTCCTATCACTATTATCAGTCGGGCCACATGGTATATGCGCACGAGCAGTCGCTGAAGGAGCTGCACGACGCCGTCGCGGGGTTCATCGGCGCGACCAACAACGTGCATTGATGCTGGAATCGCGGGCGCACTGGAGCCGGGGAGGCGGCCGTCCCGGCGTCTCGCGATGAATGGGAGATGAACGGCGCGGCCATAGTTCGTTCAGGAGACCTCGATCAATATCGCGTCTCTGGTCCGGTTTGCTGCAAGCCCCTCCCTGCAGGCCGGGCCGCGAATAGCGGGAGCCCGCATCGGCTAGTCCGGTGCGGGCTTCCGTATTTTCAGTATGCAGCTTTCTCCTGCGCGCGAATCTGAGGCAGTCTCTACCGGTCCATGGAGTCTTCGCGCGATGCCCGGTAGCCAGGATTATGCCGCCGATCCTCGCAACCAGTCGGTCCTCGTATGGCTTAATGGCAGGCTCGTGCCTCGCAACGACGCAAAAGTCTCGCTCTTCGATGCGGGCTTCGTTCTCGGCGACGGCGTGTGGGAAGGATTGCGCCTGCACAAGGGCGGACTTCTGTTTCTCGATGCCCATCTCGATCGTCTGTTTGCAGGCGCGCGGACCATTGCACTAGAGATCGGACTTGCGCCGGCGGAAATCGTCGCTGCGCTGCTAGCCACGCTTTCCGCCAATAGCATGCAGCATGGCGTTCACATCCGCCTCATGGTCACGCGGGGCGAGAAGACGACGCCCAATCAGGATCCGCGAAATGCTCTTGGCAGGCCGACCATCGCGATTGTCGCCGAATACAAGGAACCGGGCGCCGCAGTGCGCGCGCAGGGCCTTAGCCTCTCCACATCCACGATACGCTGCACGCCGGCCGACATGTTCGACATGCGGCTCAATTCACACAGTCGCCTCAACCTCATCATCGCGCTAAACCAGGCGATCGCCGCCGGCGCCGACGAGGCGCTGATGCTTGATCCGGACGGATTTATCTCAAGCTGCAACGCCACTAATTTCTTCTTTGTTTCCAGCGGCGAAGTGCGTACGTCGACAGGCGCCTACTGCTTCAATGGCGTCACTCGTGCCAATGTGATTGCGTTGTGCCAGCGCCACGACATTCCTCTCCGTCTCGGTGATTTCACACTGGACGACGTCTATGCGGCCGAGGAAGCGTTCGTGACCGGCACTTTCGGTGGCGTGATCCCCGTGCGCGCCATCGACGGGCGACCGCTTCCCGTCGCTCCGCCGGATGGAATGACGCGCCGGCTCGAGGAGCTCTATGAGCGCCTCAAAGACGAAGGCGCGGCAGCTTATGTCGCGCGAGCCACACAGCCGTGAGCGAGGAGCCGATCCGCATTGCGATGTGGTCGGGGCCGCGAAATATCTCGACCGCCATGATGCGCGCCTTCGAGAACCGCGAAGATACGGCAGTCATCGACGAGCCGTTTTATGCGGCATATCTGAAACTGACTGGAACCGAACATCCATTGCGCGAGAAAGTGCTTGAAGCGCACGAAAGCGACTGGCGGAAAGTTATAGACATCCTTCAAGGACCAGCGCCGGGCGATTGCCGCGTCTTCTATCAAAAGCACATGACCCATCACATGGTGCCTGACATTCCCCGCGATTGGATGGCGTCGTGCCGCAATGCCTTTCTCATACGTTCGCCGGAAGCCGTACTGGCGTCCTACAGTTCGAAACGGTCTCATTTCCGTGCGGCCGATATCGGTTTCGAAACCCAACGCGAGATGTTCGACCGCGAAACCGATCGGCTCGGCACCGCGCCGCCGGTGATCGACGCAGACGACGTGCTCCGTGATCCAAGTGGTATGCTGCACGCGCTTTGCGTGAGGCTGGGCATTCCGTTTTCCGAGCGCATGCTTCGGTGGCCTGCCGGTCCACGGCCTACCGACGGCGCCTGGGCGCCGGCCTGGTACGACGCGGTCGAAAAATCGACGGGCTTCGGGTCTCCACGCCCGCTCGCGGCTGAACCATTGCCAGACAGTCTTAAGGCGGTGGCCGACGCAAGCAGGCCGCATTACGATCGGCTTGCGCGATTCAAGCTTCGATCGGACGCCGTCCCGAACTGAGGTTCAGCCGCACCCATGCGAGAGGGTTCTCCATGATTCGCTTTGCCCGCCTTCCCGCGTTGATACTGATGCTGGCCTGCGCCCTCTGGCCGGCCGAACGTTCCCAGGCAGCTGCGACGCTCGATCCGCATGAGGGTGACTTCACGCTCCGGGATTTTCACTTCCAGTCAGGCGAGACACTCGCTTCCTTGCGCCTCCACTACACCACCCTTGGCAGACCCACTCGCGACGCCAGCGGCCGCGTCACGAACGCGGTCCTGATCCTGCACGGCACCGGTGGCGACGGGCATCAGTTCCTGAGGCCGCAATTTGCCGGCGTTCTGTTCGTGCCTGGCGGTCTGCTCGATCCGCAGCATTACTTCATCGTGCTTCCAGACGGAATCGGACACGGAAAATCATCGAAGCCCAGCGACGGCATGCATGCCAGATTTCCGCATTACGACTACGCCGACATGGTGGCGGCGCAATACGCACTGGTCACCCAAGGTCTGCGGATCAATCATTTGCGGCTCGTCATGGGCACGTCGATGGGTTGCATGCACAGTTTCATGTGGGGCGAAAACTATTCTGAGTTCGTGGACGCCCTGATGCCTCTGGCATGTCTGCCGGTGGAGATTGCCGGACGCAATCGTGTGTGGCGGGCAATGATCATCGACGCGATCAAGAACGATCCGGCGTGGGCTGGCGGCGAATACAAATCCCCGCCCCCTGAAGCAATGCGCACTACGATCGATCTGCTCCTTATCGCCGGAAGCGCGCCCTTGCAGATGCAGAAGACGCTTCCAACGCGCGACGCGGCCGACAAATATCTCCATGAGGCGCAAGCGCGCGAAGCCTCCGCGCTGGACGCGAACGATATTCTTTACGCGGTCGACGCTTCGCGGGACTACGATCCATCGCGCACGCTCGGCAAGATCGATGCGCCCGTGATGTGGGTCAATTCCGCCGACGATTTCATCAATCCTCCCGAACTGGGCATCGCGCAGCGGGAGGCGGAAAAGCTCAAGCGTGGGCGCTTTGTCCTGATACCGGCAAGCGATGAGACGCACGGACACGGAACGCACACCTGGGCTTCGGTTTGGCAGTCATACCTGGCCGAACTCTTGAACAAATCAGCGAACCGCTAAGCGTTCCATTTCCAACGCCTCGCATCCAAAAAACTGTCATGGCCCGCGCAAGCGGGCCACCCAGATGGAAAGTGGCAGTCAAACGACCAAGAAAATCGAGGCACCCACGCAGCGCTGGACAGGTTTTAGCTGGGTGGCCCCGTCAAGCGGGGCCATGACAATGTTTTTTTGAATGCAAAGCATTGGGATCGACCCGTTAGCGGGGCAAGGTTGCTCCACGCCCTGATTTAACCCAGCGCCTGATCGAGATCGGTGTACAAATCTTCGACGTTCTCGATTCCCACCGACAGGCGCAAAAGATCGCGCGGGCAGGGCGTATCCGGGCCCTCGACGGACGCGCGATGTTCGACGAGGCTTTCCACTCCACCGAGAGAGGTTGCCCGCTTCCACACAAGCAGGCGGGCGGCCGACTCAATCGCCGCAGTTTCACCGCCCGCGACGCGGATCGACAGCATGGCGCCGAAGCCGCCTTTCATCTGACGGGCGGCGATCGCGTGGCCAGGAAAATCGGTCAAGCCGGGATAAAGAACACGCGATATTTTCGGGTGCGCCGCGAGCCGGATGGCCAGATCGCGTGCGTTTGCGGTGGCGAGCCGAACCCGCGGAAACAGCGTGCGCATTCCGCGCATCAGCAGGAACGATTCAAAGGAACCGAGAATGCCGCCGAGATGCACGCGGAGAGATTTGAGTTTTTGCCAGTCCGCATCGACCTCGCGCGTGACGAGCGCTCCCGCCACGACGTCCGAATGGCCGTTGAGATATTTGGTCGCCGAGTGCATGACCAGATCGGCCCCAAGCTCGAGAGGCCGCGTGAACACTGGCGTCGCCACGGTCGAATCGACTGCAACTCGCGCACCGGCGCGATGCGCAAGCGCGACGGCGGCTTCAATATCCGTGATGTCCCAGAGCGGATTGGCCGGCGTCTCGACCCAGACCATCTTCGTCTTGCCGGGAATGAGTGCGCGGGCGAGGGTGTCGCTGTCGCTCATGTCGACGAAATCGACGCTGAGGTGCGATTCGTTTGCGAGCCAGTGGCGTAGCGCCCAGTACATCACCCTCGGCGCTACGACATGGTCGCCGGGCGAAAGGGATTGAAAGGCGCACGTTGCCGCGGCCATCCCGGATGCAAACAGCATCGCAGCAGCGCCGTTCTCCAATCTTGCCAGCACGGCTTCCGGCTGATCGAACGCCGGACTGTCTGCCCGCGCGTAATTGCGGCCGCTGCGGTAGAGGTTGTCGGCATCGCGCTCGAAGGTCGAAGAGACGTGAAGGGGCAGAACGACGGCCCGCGTTTCCCCATCGACCCAGCCAAGAGCCTGAGCCGCGATCGTGTCCGGGTAATTCGCGGGGCTTTGTTTGTCGTTCATGGGTTTGCCGGTTGGAAGATATCCAGGATGTCTTGCGGCGAGCCTATTCCGCCGCCTGGCATTTGAACATCGCATGCCAAAGCGCGACTGTCGTCAGGCGGCGATGCTGGTAGCTCCGGGCGTCTCCGCGCAGAAGGCCTCGGGGCTTCTGCGACCGAGTTGCGCGCACATCCAGCGCGTCGCTTCGCGCAACACCCCTCCGCTGCGACTCCAGTGCAAGAGAAGGTGGGGCCCATCGGGTACGACAAGCCATGACTTTGGCCCGGCCAGATTGTCGAACAACTGGCGGATGCAACTCTGGCGCACGAGTTCGTCGCGAGCGCCGACCATGGTGAGAACGGGAACATCTACGCGCTTTGCTTCACTCACGGACGCGAGAGCAAGCGAGGCCATGCCGCAAAGCATTTCCGGCTGGATGCGTCGCATCACCAATGGATCGCCGAGCAACCGGATTGCGGCGGCCGGCGTCAATTCCCAGCCGCTCAAACGTTCGAAGACCAGTTCGGCGTCGCCGCCCATTGCCCGCAGGGACGCAGCAAACCAGGCGAGCAATCGCTGACGAAAAGGAGACGCAAGCGCGCCGGGCGCGGCAAGCACGAGTCCTTTCAGCTGCGGCTCCATACCGCTGGCGGCGGCGTGGATTGCGACCGCGCCGCCCAGACTCTCTCCGATCGCAAAGAGGGGCGTATTTGGTGGCACGCGCCCCTGTACGAACCGGGCCGCCTCGATCATGTCGTCAGCCATGCGCGCAGTGCCTGACCAGGCGCCGCGTGAGGCAGTCGCACCGAAACCGCGCTGGTCGAAGGCGAGAGACGTGAAACCGCGCCTCGCGAGCCGAGGTCCGATCTCCTCGAATGCCGCGGCATAATCAAATGCGCCGTGGAGGAGGAGAACCGCCGCGCGTGGTTTCCGCGCGAGCCAGAGGTGGTAGGGCACCTCGGCTCCATCGGATGCCGCAAAGGCGCCACACCGCAAGCGCGCTGTGGGATCGACTCCCGCATTTTCCCAATGAAAGGAGTCGACACGATTGCGCCGCGGTTCGGCGCGCGGCTCAGGAGGTCTGAAGTGGATGCCGAATCGATAGGGGCGAGAAACGCGAGGCCAGAAACTCATCGTCCCGCAATGCTGCGTCCGATCCTCAGCCCCAGCACTAGAAAGACGAGACAGAGCACCAGGAAGACCACGAAGAGGAACTTGGCGATCGCGAAGGAGGCGCCGGCGATACCGCCGAAACCAAGGACCGCGGCCACCAGCCCCAGGATCAGGAAAAGAACGGCAAGGCGCAACATTACATCCACCGTTGATTTGCTTCGCAAAAGGCAACGTCCTGGCGAAGTCAATGTTCCGGCAACGTTTTCGATTTGCAGTCTTCCTCAGGGCTTCGGTGCCGACAGGTCCACGCGATATCCGCGTGCTGCGAGAAGCACGGGAAGGCCGTGCGGCCCCGCAAGATGGCCCGCCCCGACCGTAATGAAATAGGTGTGATGCTCGTCCATCAGGCTGGCCATGCGCTGAACCCACCGCGCGTTCCGATCGTCGATCAGGAGTTTCATGGCGCCGGGCGTGCTGGCAAACCCCTTGTTCATCAGCTTCGCCACGTCCGACATTCGGCCGTCGGACCACGCATCAACCAGCGGGCCGACCTCGCTCATGTCGGTCTTCAGTTCTTTCAATGCGGCGTCGAATTCCTCGACCTCGAGATTTTGTTTCTTCGGCATCAACATCGCCAATTGTTCGTTCACCGACTCGAATGTTTCGACGGTTTTGTGTTCGGCCGTGGCCAGAGCGTAAACCTGTCGATCGACTCCGCTCATCGGCGAATAATGAGCGGCTTCCATGACGCCGTTCTCGAGAACGATGGCTGCCAGCCACGGCCTCATGTGTACGAGCATGTCGGCAGGAACATGCGCGGCCTGAACGGCATCGCGGTAGTCCTGGCGCGCCTGCCCGTGGAGCAGCGAAGGCAGCGAGATATCCGGCGCCAACATGCCGTTGGCGCGCACGAAGTCCTGACCCTGCTGTTGACCGTTGTCCCCCAGCGGGGCTTCGAATACGAACACGTCGGAAGCGGCGAGCGCGGCGTCGATGGAGCGCGAGTGCCAGTCCAGATTGGATGGCAGAAGGTGAATCGAGCCGAACAGATAGGCAGTCGCCGTGGGGGAATGAACGATCCACAGAGCGGGGTGTGCCTTGATCTTGGCAAGGACGGGTGGTGGTTCCGGTGCGCCGGCCGCGGCAACGGGACCATGCAAAAAAAGTCCCGCAGCCGCCGCCACGAGCCAAATTCTCCTGAGAATTCCAGCCATTCATGGTCTTTCGATAAGCGCGGAGCGGGGGCGACATTGCGCGCGATTGAGTCGCGCCATATTCTTCATCCGTGGGGAGCCGTCTCGCAACAGCGATCCCGCGCCGGGCCGAATATCACGGGCACGAGGTACGCAGTCCCCACTACCGGGTCATGCCATGATTGCCCGCGGCATCTACACGTCCGCGGGCGTGCTCGATGCCGATGCGATCCTGCATGCCGTCGATCATTCCGCGATGTGGCCGGCCTACCGGTACGCTTCACATCGCGCGGAATTCCCAGGCGACGCTACTGCACGGAAATCGAAACAGCCGTGGACGGAATGCCGTTTCCAACCGGATTCACGTGCGCTACCATCTATCCGCCCGCTCCGAACAGGTGAAATTCATCGCATTCGGTCGGGAGACCTTCAGAAGCGATGCGATATGCCGGCATAGAGCTGGGCGGCGGGCGTGGCGGCGTTGAGCCCGAGATTTGCACCGACATCGAGTTGCAGATCCACCGTGCCCGGCGGTTGCCATGTCGCGGCCAGGTCGAAAGATTCCTGTCTTACGACACCCGAGGGATCGCCGTCCTCGTTTGCCCACAACTCTGCCGATGCGGAGACGTTCGCGGAGATTGCGTGCGTGACGCCAAGCGCGACCACGCCAGCGGGATGACTGCCGGCGCCTGCGCCATCCTTCAGCACATCGATCTCCGGAACGAGAGACAGCGACCAGGTGTCGTTGAGAGTGAATTGCAGCGGTACGACCATGCCTCCTTCCACCGCACCATTCCCGATGCCGGCTGGCGCGGTCGGCACTTTCAGAAAGGGGTCGAGGGCAGCGCTGAAATCGCCGGCGCCATTCCCGGCAACGCTCCATTTCACCCGCAGAAACATGTCCCCGAAACCGGAAACGTCCGTCCGCAGTCCCGTTCGGCGATCGCGCGTTTCGACATCCACGAACGGCGAGATGTTCAGCTCCGCATCGACATCATTGGTAATGCCCAGCCTGAAATTTGGACTCGTGTAAATGTAGGTGTTCGTCTGTATTCCCCCGTCATCCTGGAAAGTCGCGTTGAAGACATCCGATTCGATCTGAAGATGCCCCGCGTCGACGGTACAGGGACCCGTTCCTTTTGTGGGCCGGTCGGTGCAGAAGGGACGCAGCGCATCATCCGGTGCGGGACTGAAAAGCGAATAATCCTGTGTCGCGGAGGCAGTAGTGTCGGCAAGCGCCGTCCGACCTGCAGCGACCAGGATCAACACGGGAAATACTGTCGCAACGGACCCGGGGAGGAACGAAATCGCGCGAATCGCCAGCATGATTCCCGACACTACACCCCAGCGCCCCTGGCCATCACGGAAATACAGTGAACATGTCGCTCAGATCTGTTTCCTGGCCGGCGTCCCGCAGCAGCGGCTTCAGCGAAAAGATTTTCTGCATCGTGCGCAAGGTCGATCCGTGGGTGTAGTGGATGCTGTTGGAATAGCCGGAACCCTTGGCAAAAGGCGACAACACGATCATCGGGATCGGTCCGTCGCCGGCATCGGCCTCGTCCCAGGTGATGAAAAGCGCGCCGCCGTTTTGGTAGGCGGCAGAATTGAGGATTGCCGGCACGTTTTTTGACAGCCAGGTGTCCCCATGCGCGATCGAATTTCCCGCACAAGTGTCGTGCATGTCGTCGCAGAGATTGGGCGTAATCCAGTTGTATTGCGCGACGGTATTGTTCTTGAGATTGCCCGCCAGCTCCGAGTAGGGCCTGACATGGGCGATGCAATACGGTGCATCTTTCTTCAGGTGATTGGTCACGTTGTCAAAATAGACGAAGGGATCATGCCTGACGGCGTAGAGAGGATTGCCGTTCTGGTCGATCTTTCCGGTGTCGGTGAGCGGACATGTGTCGCCTCGAATATTCTCCATGTATCCCTTCCAGCTCACGCCGGCAGTCTCCATCAACGTTACGAGATGCTTTTTTGTGGATTGCGAGTTCTGGCTTGGCGGGCCGTCGTTGAGGATGCCGAAATTCGTTCCCGCCTCCAGCCACAGATAGTTCGGGAGGCTCGGATGGTTGTTCGGCGGATTGTAAAACTGCTCGGCGTGCGATGCCATCGGGATAAGCGTGTTGTTGATGTAGGGTGCGTTGGCATTACCCTTGATGTCGAGATTTCCGTCGCCGGTCCAGTTGTGGTTCTCCATCAGGATGATGAATACAGTCTGGATGTGATGCCGGGGAGGCGAACCCGCAGGCGATGGATCGGGATTGGCCGCAATTGCGGCCTGAATCAGGATTGTCGCGGTGGCAACCAGCGCCACGGACAGGCCAAAAAGGAAATTGCGCTGCATGGCTCCTCCGATCCGGGATTTTCTGGACTGCACGACGGTGAATCCGGCGCGCAGCAACTGAAACATCGCACACAAGAATCCTGACGACGTTACTCAAATCCTCGCGGTCGCGCTATGGCCATTTGCTGGGGAACGAGTGGTCCGATTCCAATCCTTCATAGCCAAAACTTGTCATGGCCCGCGCAAGCGGGCCATGACAAGTTTTTGGGTGGGAAGCGTTGGGATCGCTACACTATATCAGCGATCGCAACTCTTCGGACCTCGACGCGTCCCCTACAGTTCGTATTCCTGGTGCGGAGCGGGCATTTCCACGCGGCTCGTCGTAACGAGTTTGGCAAATGTCTGCATGACCTTTTGTTCGCCGTGGACGAGAAACGTCGTCTTGACCCCGGAGATGGCGTTGCGCCACGCTAACAGACCCTGTTGATCGGCATGGGCGGAAAACCCGCCGATCGTATGGATTTGCGCCTTGACCGCGATGTCTTCACCGAAGAAGCGGACCGATTTCGCGCCGCTGATGATCTGTTGGGCGGGCGTGCCTTGCGCAGCATAGCCGACAAAAACCACGCTTGCTTCCGGGCGCCAAAGATTGTGCTTGAGATGGTGGCGGACGCGTCCCCCCGTGCACATTCCGGCGCCAGCCATGATGACCGCGCCGTTTCGAATCTTGTTGATCGCCATCGAATCCGCGGTCTCGCGGGTGAAATGCAATCCGGGAACGTGAAAGGGATCCTGACCGTCACGAAAAAGCGCCGCGGCCTCCGGTTTGAGACAATCCGGATGCCGGGCAAAAATGTTGGTGGCCGAAATCGCCATTGGCGAATCCAGATAGACCTGGATGGAGGGAGGCAGGCGATTGTTGGCAACACCCTGATGGAGGAAGAACAGAATCTCCTGCGCCCGCTCGAGCGCAAAGGTGGGGATGACCACGTTGCCGCCGCGCGCGAAGGTCTCCAGGATCGCCGTGTAGAGCTCTTCGATCGACGCGGCGCGCGGTTTGTGAAGACGATCGCCATATGTCGTTTCCATGACGACCGCGTCGGCGGAAGGAGGTTCCATCGGCGCGCGCAGAAGCGGGCCGTCCGCATGGCCGAGATCGCCGGAAAAGAGAACACGCTTCGTCGCGCCAGCCTCGTCGACCTCGACGAGGATGCTCGCTGAACCGAGAATGTGCCCCGCGTCGAACCATGTCGCGCGCAGACCCGGCCCAAGCTCGAGTGTTTGTCCGTATTCCACAGTTCGCCCGAAATTGGTGAGAATACGGGTCGCATCGGACGTCGTGTAGAGAGGCGTTGCGGTGCGCTGGGAAGCGGCGCTTCGGGCCAGCTTCATGGATTGACGCCGCGCATCCTCCTCCTGGAGATGTGCCGAATCGAGCATCACCAGCTGTGCGAGCTCGCGCGAGGCGCTGTTCGTTATGATCTCGCCCTTGAAGCCGCGGTTACCCAGAAGTGGCAGGCGCCCGCAATGATCGAGATGGGCATGCGTGAGCAGCACGTGATCGATGGCAGCCGCATCGAAGCCGAAAGGCGCCGCATTGTCTTCGTTCAGCTCTCTTCCCCCCTGGAAGAGGCCGCAATCTAAGAGAACGCGGCGTCCCGCGGCTTCCAGCAGATGGCAGGAACCGGTGACGTCGTGATCTGCGCCATGAAAGGAAAGCTTCATCGTTCGGTTCCTTGTTCCTGGCCAAGCAGTGGCCGGCCCGTGGCGTCGTACCAGTCCAGAATGCTTTTCCAGATGCCCTCGGCTGATTCCGCAAACCAGAAAAGTTCGCGATCCTCGGGATCGATCACGCCCTCAGCAACAAGGAATTCCGGATCGAACACGTTTCGCCAATAGGATTCGCCCACGAGGATAACCGGCAGCGGGCTCAGCTTTCGTGTCTGGCCGAGCGTAAGGACTTCGAACAGCTCGTCCATCGTTCCGAAGCCGCCGGGAAACGCCACAAGCGCCTGGGCGCGCAACAGGAAGTGCAACTTGCGAATGGCGAAATAGTGGAAACGGAAGCAGAGCTCGGGAGTGACATAGGGGTTCGGGAACTGCTCGCGAGGAAGGGTAATGTTCAGGCCGACGGATTGGGCGCCCGCGTCGCAGGCGCCCCTGTTTGCAGCTTCCATGATTCCCGGTCCGCCGCCGGTCACGATCACAATCCGGTTTCGCCTGCGTTTCGCGCCGGCTTCGCTGACCAGGCGGCCAAATTCGCGCGCGATCTCGTAATATTTGCTCTTCGCAAGAATGCGCCTGGCAATGTCGAGCCGGCGCGCCAGGTCCCTGTCGGCGGGCGTGGCTTCGAGCTTGTTTGTGAGAACATCGACATTGCGCTGGGCTTCAGCCGGTTCGCAAATGCGCGTGCTCCCGAAAACAACGATCGTGTGCGCAATGCCGCGCTCCTTGAGCAGCAGTTCTGCCTTCTCGTAGTCGAGGGCGAGCCGCATGTTGCGTGTGTCGCGGCGGGCAAGGAAATCCGTGTCCTGGTCGGCCTGCCGGTAGCTCGGACTCGCGAGAATGGCGTTGAGGGCTGCGGGCGCCTGCGGATCTTCCGCAGCCGGTTTGGGGTGCTGCGAAGGCAGCGGTGTGCGCCGCTCGATCGGATTTGGCGGCGGCGGAATCTTCGAGCCCCGAGGCGCCCTTCGATTTTTCTTCACGATGGTACCCAACGAGCCGAGCGGTTTACAGACTTGGTGGCGGCACCTGGCCTTGCGGGGGGTACGCGGGCAGCAGCGGCGGCGGCGGGGGCAGCCCGCCAGGGTGCTTCTGCAGCGCGCGCATCAGATATTGCACGCCGGCCTCCAGCTGGGCGTCGTGGCCGGCGAGCAGCTGGCCCGGATCCGTATCGATATTCATGTCCGGGTCAACGCCGTGGTTCTCGATAACCCACTCGGATCGCAATCCGTACAGGCTGTCTTCGGGAACCGTGATGTAGCCCCCGTCGAGCAGGGTCCAATCGCCACGGATGCCGCGAACGCCTCCCCAGGTACGCGTGCCAATAAGTGGGCCAAGACCGTATTTCCGGAAGTAATAGGGGAAGATGTCGCCGTCGGATGCGGAATAATTGTTGATCAGGCACACTTTGGGTCCGGAAAGCAGCTGTTGCGGAATGGAGGTGGATGCTCTTTCGCGATTGGTATCGAGGCCTACCAGAATGCGTCTCAGCCGCTCGAGAACGATCTGATCGATGTTGCCGCCGCCATTCCAGCGGTCGTCGAGAATCAGCGCCTGCTTGTCGATCTGCGGATAGAACTGCCGGATGAACTGTTCCATGCCGAGGGTTTCCATGTCCGACATGTAGATGTAGGCGATCCGGCCGCCGGACAATTTGTCGACCACCGCCCGGTTGTGGTCGATCCAGTCCTTTTCGCGCAGTGAAAGTTCGTTCTTGATGGGTTTGACCGTTACATCGTGGGGTTTTCCACCGCCTCGCTCAACCGTCAGAGTCACCGGCTGATCGTCGACTCCGACGAAAAGGCTGTATGGATCTGCTGGAGCTTTCAGGTCGCGGCCGTTGACCGCGAGCACAACATCGCCTTCGCGCACGTCCACGCCCGGTTGCGAAAGCGGACTGCGATAGCTTTCGCGTGTGTTGTCGCCCGGATAGATTTTCGCAAGGCTGTAATGGCCTGATGGCGTCGGCGCGAAATCGACGCCGAGCAAAGCTGTGGACACGGTGTCGGCAGGATTGTCCTCGTCGCCACCGCCCACATAGGTGTGCGAATTGCCGAGTTCGCCCTGCATTTCGCCGATGAGATAGGTCAGATCCTCGCGCGACCCGACAAGCGGAAGAAGCTTCGCGTACGCGTCATGCACGGCCTGCCATGTCACGCCGTTCATTTTCGCATTGACGAACAGGTCGCGCTCGAGCCGCCAGGCGTTGTTGAACATTTCGGCCCATTCCTGGACCGGTTCGATGCGCGTGCGCATATGCGAAAGATCGAGCGATTTCGGGTCCGGTTTTTTGTCGTCTTCCGGCACCTTTGCGTCGATGATGGCGTAGCTTTTGTCACTGTCGTCGTCGCTGTTGTCGCCGCCAGTCTTTTTGAAGAGCGCCTTTTCTCCATTGTAGGACAGGCTGTAACTGTCCAGGTCCTCGACCAGAGTGGCGTCCTTGCGCTTTTCGAGACTGTAGACGTGCATGGCTGATTTCATGCGCGGCAGGGGTCCTTCGAGCATTTGCGGCTGCGCAATGCGGTAATAGACATTGTCGTCGCGGGCATCGACCTGTGCGATGTCGGCCGACGGAATCGGCAGCGGCACGGCGCGCGCCATCAGGCCGTCGAAATCGATTGCCACCGGCGCGGACGCGCCTGGTTTCCATGGCTTGCTTTTCGAGTCTTTCTCGGACTCGAAGGCGCCTTCATCGGAGCGCGGCGCGAACGCCGAAGGTTCATTCTTGCGCAACGTCGCCACATAGATGCCGTCCATCTCGATCGATGCGACATTGAACTCGATTTCGTTGGCCGTCGGATTTTCGTGACGCGTCGAAACGAAATACAGATATTTACCGTCCGGCGAGAACACCGGATTGGTATCGTTGGCAAGCGGCTCCGAGACGCGCACGGACTTGCCGCTGCCGATATTGTCGATCCAGATGCCCCTTAGCTGATTGGGGTTCGTTATGCTGTAGGCGAGCCAACGGCCGTCTGGTGCGAAGCTCTGGTCGTGGATCTCGGAATAGGGATCCTGCGCCACCTGCGTCGCGCTACCGCTGCCCGCATCGACGAGCCACAGCCGGTGATTTGCGTCTGCGACCGCCAGCCGCTTGCTGTCCGGAGACCACATGGGGCCGTAGAGGAAGCCCGTGGCGAAATGGGTGAGGATCTTCTCGGCACCGCCCGTGGCGGGCCGAACCGCGATCTGCTGCTCGCCGCTCACATCGGTCGTGTAGGCGATGGTCTTGCCGTCAGGTGACCAAGCCGGATGGTCCTCGTCCGCGTTGCTGGTTCCGGTGAGATTGCGCGTAGCGCCATGCTCGGCTGGCACCGTGAACAGATCGCCGCGCGCCGAGAATATTGCGCGTTTGCCGTTCGGTGACAGCGCGTAGTCGGTATCCTGCGCCGTGTCCTGGTCGCGAACGGCCTTGCTTGCATCGGCATAGCGGGGTCCGGTGCGCGTACCGTCATCCGGCACGCTGACGTTCAGCCGGTGCAGCTTCTCCGATGGCAGATCAATCACCCACAGCGCGCCGGCCTGCGCGAACACAATTCCGTCGCCGCCCTTGCCGCCCAGTCCGAGGCTCGGAAAATCGACGTCGTAATTGGTGAAATGCGTCACTTCCCGGAACTGCTTCGAGTCGAGGTCGTATACCCAGATGTTCTCGCGGCGCTTCGCGTCGTGATCCGACAGGTAGTAGATTTTCCGGCCAACCCACATGGGCGCAGTGTTGGTGCCCATCCAGGTGGTGATGCGGGTGAGCTTTTTCGCGTCGAAATCGTAGGTGTAGACGTCCTGGCCGAGGCCGCCATTGTAGCGTTTCCAGGTGCGGAAATTGCGGAAGATGCGGTTGTAGGCGATCGATTTGCCGTCGGGGCTCCAGGTCATGAGGCCGCCACGATCGAGCGGTAATGGCTGCGCGAGGCCGCCACCCGCCGGCACTTTGAAGAGCCGCCCATACCAGCTGTTCCACGCCACGCGCCGGGAAAGAAAGACGATATTCTTCGAATCCGGCGTCCAGGTGACGACCATGTTGTCGGGACCCCAGCGAGTGGGCGCACTTTCGACGACGTCGGAATGGAAGGTGAGCCGCTTCGCGGCGCCACCGCCCGCGGGCATCACATAGACGTCCTGGTTGCCCTGGTAGAAGCCGGTGAAGGCAATTGCGCTTCCATCGGGGGAATAGCGGGGCATCAAGTCGTAGCCGGGATCGGCGGTCAGGCGGCTCGCCGTGCCGCCCCACCGCCCCACCTGCCACAGGTTGCCATGCGCCTCGAACACGATCGTTCCGCCGTGCAGTGTTGGAAACCGCATGAATGTCCAGTCGTGCGCGCTGCTGGGCATGGCCTGCGTCCACCCCATCGCGATGACCGCCGCGAGCGCCGTCCGGCGCCAGACCTGGAGCTTCATGCGTGTGTCCTCATGCTGCAGTGCCTGCCGAATCGCGGGCCACTCGGGAAACCGCTAACAAATCGCGCTATTGCGCACGTTGCAAGCCCGATTGCCGGTCCGTATCGGAATGTTGAACGCCCTCGTCGGGCGCCACGGGTAGTGTATGGAACTTAAAAGCGCGCTGGCACACGCCAGTGCTCTCATTGCCACATTGGGACAAATTTCAGGACACGGAAAAAAGCTAGGGCGTGATCTCCCAGACGGTTCCGTTACCGTGAGTGCCGCCGCCGAAGGTCGTACCGTAAAGATTGCCGTTCGAGTCGCGAACGATCTGCCCGTCGGGGGAATGTCCGTCGGTGCCGCTGCCAAAAGCGTGAAGCGTTGTCTCATTCCACACGCCTCCGGATTTGCTCAGCTTGAAAGCCGTGCCGCCGCCGCTTGCACCGTCTACTTCGGTCGTTCCAACGAGCGTGCTGTAATTGCCGTCCGAGTGAAGTCCGGCCTGCGGGGCACCACCGTCCGCGCCGCCGGTGAAGCTGTAGAGCACCTGCTCCGTCCACACGCCGCCGGACTTGACCATCTCGAACGCCGTACCGTAGCTGCCAGTACCGCCCCCCTCAGTGGTTCCGTACAGATTACCGGACGAATCTTCGATCAGAATGCCCAGAGGGAATCCACCGTCACTGCCTCCCGCGAAGGAATGGAGCACGCTCTCATTCCACACGCCGTTGCTTTTCTTCAGCTCAAACACCGTGCCGGAGGCGTCCGTGCCGCCGTGATTGGTCGTCCCGTAGAGCGCGCCCGACTTGTCCAGCAGGAGCCCGGCAACAGGATATGTACCGTCATTGCCGTTGCCGAAACTGTGGAGGATCGTCTCAGTCCAATTGCCGTTCACAAACGAAAGCTCGAATGCGGTGCCCTGGGAATTCGAGCCGCCGCTGGAGGTTGTGCCGTAGATATTGCCGGCGCTGTCCATGACGAGATCGCAAGAGGGTGACTGGCCATCTCCCGTCGCACCAAAAGCCCAGAGCGTCGAATGGGCCCACGAATTGCCGCTCCTGGTGAGTTTGAACACATTGCCGTGCCCGTGAATGTCGCCGTTTCCTGCGGTGCCATACAGTGAGCCCGCCGCATCCGGGACCAATCCGGCGAGAGGGAAAGCGCCATCGGTGTTGTCGAACTTCAGGATGGCTTTCGAGTTCCAGGTGCCGTTGGACTTGGTCAGCTCGAAGACTTGTCCACTAAAACCATTGTAGCCCGAACCCGTTCCGAACAGCGATCCGTGAATGTAAATCCGCCCTGCGGGTTCGCCCAACGGTTTGTTCGAGAAATTAAACAGGACGGAATAAGTCGCCGCATTGGCGGGCGGCGCAGACGAAACGAGGATCGCGGTGGAAAGCGCGAGCGATGCGGCATATGCGATGCGTGTCATGGACTTCCCCCTTTGGCGCGGCGACACCTTGGCCCCGCTACGGTGCGAGACTCGATTATTGGGGGCGGACGGGTCTGGCGTCGTCAAAAAGCGCGTCAAAACTCGTCAAATCCGGTTAAATATGGACATCAATGCGCCAGACGAGGGCCAATACCGGTTCAGCCCGCTTCTGCTGAACCCGGCGGAGCGCTCGCTCACGCACGATGGCGGCCTGTCGAGATCACCTATCGCGTGTTCGAGATGCTGCTCGCCTTCGTGCGCGGCCCCGGACGCCTGCCGACCAAGGTTGAGCGGTTAGAGGCGGTCTGACCCGGCCGCTTCATGAGGAAGGCATCCTCAAGCAGGCCGTCTTCGCGCTGCGAAAGGCCGGTCAGGCCGGCGTGTCGGGTTACTAAAAATACGTCAATCGTCGCGTATGGTCGCGCGCGTCGGTCAAGGGGCCAGATCGCATGGCAAATTTTATCAAGATAGCTCTTGTGATGATTGCGCTGATGGTGGGCCTGACCGCTGCCTTTCATCTCTACCTCGAAATCTCTGGTGTGCTCGTCCAGGCAGCCTATGCGCCCAATCTCAGTTTTACCGGGATAAGCCATTTCGGCAGGGCCACCTATGCCGGCTTCTCCTGGTTCCAGAATCTACAGAAGCCGGGACCTTGCCCATTGGTGATTCATCTGGCCGACCGGGATCTGGGCGCGGAGGATTTGGGAAACGTAGAACGTTTGCGCGCCCGCGCCTTCAGGCCCGATCTGCCTGATGAAAGTACAACCGCCATGCTGATGAAAGTCGCCGCCCAAGCCAGGATCCCATATCGGCCTCTACCTCCAAACTATGTGCTCCGGGATGGCCATCTGCTGATTTCAGTAGGCATTGATCCCAAGGGGCCACATGCGGGTCTGCGCTCTGTCTGGGTGGGCTACCGAATGGCGGAGCCGCGTCCGTGGCCGCGCAGAAACGGCATCGTGAGCATAGGAGGTAAACGTCTGCCATTGCCCGTTACCGATACAGAACTCGCTGGGATTCTGGGTCCACCTTTGTGGAGGCAACAGGGCTGGCCGTAGAAATCCCGCGCATTCACCCGATATGGATTTGTTGCATGTCCCGGGTGCCGTGAAGGCTTGTGATTGGTCGAACGCTCGATTTCGGCGCGCGGGCGAGCAGGAATTCTTCGCTCGACGGCTTCGCTGAGGGGAAGCCAAACAGGGCACCCCATACTTAAGGTACTTGATAAGGACATTGGCGAAGCATGAGTTAAGAGTTCCGTTGCGGGCGGCCTTACCCTGGACCGCTCGGGTGTGCCTGCCCTTGAAATGGCGAGGGGAGATCGCAATGACGACGAAAAGTATTTGTGTCGGTCTGTTTGCCGGCGTGGCAATGGCGAGCCTGGGATCATGCCTGCCAGCCGAAGCCAGGTCGAGATTCACGGTCATCGACGTTCCGGGTGCGAGCTTCACCGTAGCCGAGAGCATCAGCGATGGAACGATCACGGGATACAGTGACGGCTCCGGGTTTGTGCGGACCCCCGATGGAACATTCACGGAATTCTCTGCACCGAACGCGGTGTTCGGCACATTCCCCGTGAGCGTCAACAACGGCGCCGTGACCGGCTACTACGTGGACAGCAGCGGTGTGAATCACGGTTTTGTACGGGCGACGGACGGAACAATCACGGAGTTTGACGCGTCGGGATCGGGTGGCACGAGTCCCGCAAGCATAAACAAAAGGGGTCTGATCACGGGGACTTACGTTGACGGCAACAACAGCCACGGCTTCGTCCGCGCCGCGGATGGAACAATCACGATGTTCGACGCTCCGAAATCGACGTACACCCTTGCGACCGGCATCAATGCGGACGGCACGATCACCGGATCGTACAGCGACGGCAGCGCGCTTCTCGGTTTTGTGCGGGCCACCGATGGGACGTTCACGACATTCAATGCCGGGAGTTCAGGTAACAACGATGTTTTCAGCATCGACAGCAAGGGCCAGGTTGCGGGATATTACATGTTGAACAATGACGGTGTACCGCACGGATTCATGCGTCGGACTGGTGGAAAAATCATATCGTTCGATCCTCCGCGATCGGTTTACACGGTTCCACTGAGCATCGACAGCAGCAGCTATAGCGGCGCGATCGTGGGCTACTACAAAGACAGCAGCGGGAACTATCACGGCTTCCTGCGATCTCCATAATAGCTAATTTGAATTCTCGGGCGGCTTTGTGTCGGGTCTGGAACGTTCTCCCAACTCATCTTCCATTCCATTTCCTATGCTTTCCTTCTGCATCGCGTTTGTCGTTGCGCCCAGGTCCGCAGCGTAGAGGCCTTTCAAGTAGGCGATGTCACTGTGGGTGAGCCTGTCGGGCTTTGTGCGTGATCCGCAGTCCGAGGACATCAGATCGAGGATGGACGGGAGTTCGCTGCACTGGTCGAGCGAGCGCGGCTCGGAAAGGGCGAGCATCGTAATATAATCCGACACGGGACCGATCTCGCCGCCGCCAACCTTCCGCGTATCAGCTACGATCAGGACATTGAGGAGCGAGCTGACGCGCCGGCCGGGGATTGTGGTGCCGGTGCTCACGCGGTCGGGCACATTGCGGTAGGCGCTGTCGATCCTGGGCTTCTTGTCGTTCGCGGATTTCGTCGTTCCGTCCACGTCGATCGTGGCAACCGGCTGGATCGTGTCCTCAAGCATGCGCGTTCCGGTGACGTACCAGCCCTGAATCGGATGGGTGACATCGAGAAGCCGCTTGGTCTCGTGCGCGAAATGCACGCCCAGGATTGCGCCCTTCGTGCGCTCGGCGAGCGATTTCACGACAGTTGCGGGCTCATCAGTGAACAGTATTTCGATGTTGGGGCTGCACTTTCCGGTCGAGTCCGTTTTTGCGCCGACACTCGCCGCCACCTGAACCACGCGCGCCGTGACGAACGCGTCGAAAGCCTGCGGCAGCCCGAGCGTGATCGGGCAAACAGGCCCGATATCGTCGCGCATATATTGTCCGGTCTTGCGATTGGTCGCCGCGTGCAAATCGACGAATTGTGAGACGATGGTGTCGATGTCCTGCCGGGACCTGTGGCCGGTGACGACGACAGTCTCGGGCTTGTTCGGTGACTGCGTCGTCGGCGAAGACTGACCGGATTGCGACGATGCAGCCCCGGCGGGGAGAAGGACCACGCCTGCCGCGAGAGCCGCAGCGGAGCAGAGACTGCACTTCGGCACCTTCATTGGACCCTCCTCAACCAGAGCGCGTTCCGCTCATATTGGGGTGGCAACTCATTCCGGGCGAAATGCGCTCAAATTGCGAGAATCGAGGCATCTGCCATACCCTCTCTTCTTCCCCCACGTTGGGGGAGAAACGTTTGCCATAAATCCGCAAGGCTATTCCATTCGCACTTAGGTCGTGGCACTTGCCGATCGCCTCTTTCCAAGGCTGCCGCGGGCCATGACCGTTTTTCCATCCAATACTTTTGTCACCTGGCCTGAGCGCGGTTCTCCCGTTTCGGTGAGCACGTGGTTGCGCGAAGTCGGAGGTTTCGTAAGGGCGAGCGCTGCGCCGCTGCAATTTCCTGAGGACGCTGCGCGTGGTCACGACGAACCGGTCATCGTCGTGCCCGGATTTTGCTCGCCCGATATTTCGACGGCGCATCTGCGCGGGTTTCTCACGCGGCAGGGCTTCGCGGTGCGATCGTGGGACTGCGGCCTCAACCTGGGTCCGGCGAATGACGTCCTCGAAAGGCTCGAAGGCAGGGTGCGGGAGAGCGCGGAGCGCCACGCACACAAAGTGTCCCTCGTCGGCGTCAGCCTCGGCGGCACGCTGGCGCGGGAAGCCGCCAAGCGCTGCCCGGACTGCGTCGAGCGGGTGGTGACGCTCGCCAGTCCCATTAACCTGCCCGTGGCGACGCCGCTCGCACCCGTGGCAAGGCTTGTCTCGGTCCTGTGGGACAAGGATGCGCAGGACGCGATTGGCCGAATCAGGCAGGCGCCGCCGGTGCCGGTTACCGCGGTCGTAAGTCCCGGCGATGGAGTCATCGATTGGCATGCATGCATCCCCGAGACATCGTCGCTCGTGGAACTCGTGATGATCGCGGGAGCCCACATGACGATGGGTTCCAATCCCGATGCCCAGCGTATTGTTGCGGCGCGGCTGGCGTCTCCCACCTCCGGTTTCGGGTACTAGGGTGTCGCAACCACCGTGCTGTAAACGTTGCTGCTGAAGCTGTTGTTGTTATAGGCGTCGCCGATGCACCACACCCGCGTCTGCCCGGTTCCGATTTTTTGATACGCGCAGGAGCCCACCTCGTCGCCGGTGTTTGTATCGAGGTTCCATTTCCTTCCGCCGTCGGAAGAGAAATAAATTCCGCCAACGTTGGAGTAGATGTCGCCCCCGGCAGCCCATCCGATTTTTCGATTCAGAAATTCGATTTCGCGAATCGGCCAGGACGAGTTGAGCACGCGCCCGCTCCACGTCGCGCCGCCATCCGTCGTCCGGTGCAGCCAGCCCTCGACCTGCGGCGAGATCTCGCCGCCGCCGGTCCAGCCTGCGTTATCGGAGACGAATTCGGTCGGACCGTCGAACACCTGATCTGCCGGTGGTGCACAACTCCACGTCGCGCCCGTATCGGCGCTCTTGCAATATGAAATACCCGACGCATAGGCAGTCTGGTCCTTCAACAGCGTGAACTGGTATCCGAACCAGCCGCCATTCGGATCCGGCGTCACCTGCGCCCACTTGCCCGGCTTGATCCTCCACCAGGCGGCGTTGGGAACGGCGTAACCTTCACCGCTCATGGCCAGGCCATTTTTGAGGCCATTGGTGAAGCGCACGCGGCCTCCCCACGCATTGGTGCTGAGAATGGTGTCTGCCGACCAGGTCGCACCGCCGTCATTGCTTTGGCTGAGGATCGCCTCGCTGTTGCTGTCGTCGAATCCGGAGGCGACAACTTTCTGCCCGGCAACGGAGATCCCGTAATAGTAGTAGGGAAAGCCGCGATTGAGGACTTCCTTCCACGTCATGCCACCATCTGTGGTTTCCCAGACCTGGCCCAATTCCGCGGCTGCATAGCCGACGGTGGGGCTCGCGAACGCAACGTCGTGAACTGTTGCTCCCGGAAGATTGGCAAGCTTGGTCCAGGTATTTGCGGGCCGACCCGCAGGCGTCCTCTCTGGCGCGCGCGGCGACAAGCCCGCTGGACGTACTGCGCCGATTTCCATCGATGGCCCGTTGAAGGGTATCCGCGCGCTCACATACCGGCTAGAGGTTGCGGCAAGGGTCGCGGCGTTCGCAATTGCTGATGCGCAGAGCAACATCGCGCTCGCAAGTGACCCGAGTATCAGCGAGCGCCAAAATAAGCGGCCGATCTGCATTTGAGCAATCTCCCAGTATCGATGCCTGGAGATAGTGAGCCATTTTTTTGCCGGTTGACAAGCGAAGTTGCGCGGGGTCGCCGGTGGCCCGCATTTGATACCGAATGTGGTGTCGTAAGCGGCTATTTTAGTTTGTTGAAAGGTAGCGTGGCAGTTCGCGGGTGAATTCTGGAAAGTAGCGGGCAATTTGCATCACGTCGAACTTCGAAAGAATCGATTCCTTCGGTTCGCGGTCGAGCAGGAAGCGGAACGCCGCTTCGATGCAGCGTTCGGGTTCATGGGCGCCGGCAGTGAGGAGGATGCAGGTTTCGGCCGACATCGTCACGTCATGGCGTGTTTCGCCCGATCCGTCGCGCAGGACGACATGGAACTTCGGCGGATCGCCTTCGCCGATCCGCGAAACCTCAATGACCGCGCGCGTGCCGCCATCGCCCGCTCTGGCCGTGCTCACCAGGCCGCCTCGGCGGGCCGGATATCAGCGTCGAGACCGGCCGACAGTTTCGTTTTCATCTCGGCACGAGAACGAAGGACGAAGGCAATCGTGCCAGCAACGGCGCCGGCGATGAGCATCGGAATTAGCCTGAGCAGCGGGACGCCGATGCTGCCCAAAATTGCGAAAAGGAAGTTCGCCGTCACGCCAGGCCGGAAATCCAGGAGTATCGAGAGGATCACCCTCGCTTGATCGCAGCAGACATAGACAAGCGCCGCCGTCTCCAGCGACAGAAACGTCGCAGATACCGCCGCAGCGATCACGAAGCCCAGCGCTGCGCGGGACCGCGTTCTCCGCCAGAGCGCGAGTGCAAGAAGCATCATGATCATCGGCGCCAGAATCCAGTTGAAGAGTCTGGGAAGCCACAAGATCAATGCGGAAGCGAATTCCAGCATACTCAATCTTCGCCGAATTTTGCCTCGACGAGCGCCACCATTGCGTCCAGCGCCGCATCGGCGTCCGGACCCTTCGCCTCGATCGCAATCTCGCAGCCTTCGCTTGCCGCCAGCATCATGAGCCCCATGATGGAACGCGCGTCGACGGCCTGTCCGTCCTTTGACACCGTGATGTGCGACTGAAAGCGCGCCGCGGCCTCCACGATCTTCGCCGACGCCCGTGCGTGCAAACCTTTCTTGTTGACGATCCTGACGACCGCGCGGCCGCACCCCTCCATTCCCTGTTATCCGTCGAGGAGATCGGCAGAGCCGGCGCGCATATATTTGCGCCCTGCTTCGATCGCTTGCGCAACGGCCTGGTCGAGGGGAAGGCGACCCCGGACATCAACGAGCTTGATGAGACTCGGCAGGTTGAATCCCGCGAGCACTTCCACGCGTCCACGCTCGAGGCAGGTGAGCGCGACGTTGCACGGTGTGCCGCCATACATGTCCGTTGCTACAACCACGCCCTGCCCATGGTCGACAGATTTGACGGCCGCTGCGACTTCGCGCCGGCGGCGGTCCGTATCGTCCTCGGGACCGATGCTCACGGCGCGCAGATTGGGCTGCGGACCTACCATATGTTCCATGGCCACGATGGTTTCCTGCGCCAGGCGCCCATGGGTGACGATCACAATGCCGATCATGACGAGACGACAGACCCCGAAAGCGCGAGACGATAGCTCACGCCATGCGCGATTGAAGCCCTCATTGAGGTCTCACGCCCTGGCCGTGTGCGGAAAAGGACGCGGCTGCGGCGGCAATCTTGGCGGGTGCGGACGCTTCGAAGGGAGCGAGCGCAATCAGGGGCGGCCAGACGCGTTCGAACGCTTCCAGAGACCGTGGCGGCTCGTAGCGTTTGGCCTCCGGCAAACGCGTGACAGTGCGCGTGTCGACGAGCCGGACCGCAAGACGAATGCGTGCCTCCGAAGCAAAGGGAAGCGCGGCAATGCCGACGCCGCGAACCTCGATCAATCCTGCGAGTGCGCGTGGCGACCGTGCCCATAGCGATTCGTCATCGGCAGAAATCTCGCACCGATCATCCGCGACCAGCAACGACCCCTGTGCGATGAGGCGCAGCGCCAGGTCCGATTTTCCCGCGCCGCTCCCGCCCAGCAGCAGGATGCCGGCGTCAGCTGGCGCGCCAAACGCCGCACCCGCAGGCCCAAGCAGCACACAACTCGCATGGATGTTGATCGACGAAGTCATGGACCAGCACTCATCGCTATGCCCATCCAGCGAGCGGAAGCTCGACAACGAAGCGAGCGCCCGATTGGTTTTCGGAGCGGTTCTCGGCCCAAATACGTCCACCCAAGCCCTCCGCGATCTGACGTGCGATGGAGAGTCCAAGACCGGAATTCCTTCCAAAGCCATGCTCGGCCGGCCGCTCCGTGTAGAAGCGGTCGAAGATCGTTTCCAGCATCTCCGGTGGAATCCCGGGGCCATCATCCTCGACAGCGACACGGACATATGCGTCGTGGTTCTCGGCAATGATGGCCACCGTTCCACCTTCGGGACTGAACGATACGGCGTTGTCGATGAGATTGCGGAGAACCTGTCCCAGCCGCTCGTCTTGTCCCAGCACTTTGGCGCCCAAGGGGAGCTTGATTGTGAGTGCGAGGTTTATCCCGCGTGGAAGTGGAACCAGGCCATAGATTTCAACGACCGTCTCCAGAAGGTGCGCCACGTCGACGGGGCGAATCTGCTCGCGGCTTAACTCGGCATCGAGGCGGGACGCATCGGAAATGTCCGAAATCAGCCTGTCGATCCGCGCGATATCGTTGCCGACGATCGCTATCAACCGGTCGCGCGAAGCTTCGTTGCCGGTGCGGACGAGCATTTCGACGGCACTCTTGAGCGATGTGAGCGGGTTCTTCAGCTCGTGCGCGACATCGGCCGCGAAGCGCTCGATCGCATCGATTCTCGCATAGAGCGCACGCGTCATGGCGCGGAGGCTGTCGGCGAGATCGCCGATTTCGTCGTTGCGCTCAGGCATGAGCGGGATTGCCTCGCGCGCCAGCCGGCCGCTGCGCACACGGTCGGCGGCGGCGGCGAGCTGGCGCACGGGCCTGGCGATTGCGCCGGACAGATAGAATGAGGAAATGACCATCACCACGACAGCGACAAGCGCGATGCCGATCAGGCTGGCGCGCTCCTGGCGCAGGATATCGTCGATGTCTCCGCCTTCGGTCGTGACCATGAGAACGCCATAGATTGTGCGGAAACGCTCGATCGGAACTGCGACCGAGAGAACCAGCCTGTTCTGCGCATCCAGGCGCCTGGCGGAAGCCGCCTCGCCATTGAGCGCACGGCGTACCTCGCCGTAGACGGTGCCGTTGCCGCCTGTCTCCAGATAGGGCGCCATGCTCGTGAATGGACGCACGCCCATCACTCCGTCGTAGACGCGTGTGGCGAGCGCCTCCAGGCGGTGGCGCAAATCGAATGGCGGCAGTTCGACAGTCTGCACCACGTTGCGCGCGAGCAGATCGCGCGTGTCGATCTCGAGGCTCCCATCGGTGTCGTAGAGCCGCGCGCGAAGGTTTGTGGGAGCGATGAGCTGACGCAACAGCGGTTCGGCCTGACCGATCGCGATCGAACGCGTTCTTTCGCGAGTCGCATATTCGGCAAGCGTGCTGGCGACGATCGAAGCTTCCTGACGAATTTCCTCTACTCGTTCATCGACGAGTCCCTGCCGGCTCGTCTCGACGAGCAGCGTTCCTCCGATCAGGATCGCGAGTGCCGCCGTATTCGCGAGAATGATACGCCACGACAGCCCAGGCACGCGGCGGCGCTGAGATCGCAAAACTCCCCCCGCGAGAGTCATGCCACCTTTCGTGTCAGGTCTCGCGATACCGATATCCGACGCCATAGAGGGTTTCGATCGCATCGAAATCGTCATCGACCGCCTTGAACTTTTTGCGCAGCCGTTTGATGTGGCTGTCGATCGTGCGGTCGTCGACATAGACCTGATCGTCATAGGCAGCGTCCATGAGATTGTCGCGGCTTTTTACGAAGCCGGGACGCTGGGCCAGACACTGCAGAATCAGGAACTCCGTGACAGTCAGGCGAACGGGTTTGCCGTCCCATGTGCAGTCGTGCCGCTGGGGATCGAGCCCCAGCTTGCCGCGAACCAGCGCCTCCCGCCGGGGTTCGGTGGTCCCGGCCCCGTTCTTGCGGGCATCCGCGCGGCGCAGCACGGCTTTCACGCGCTCGAGCAGGAGGCGCTGCGAGAATGGTTTGCGAACGTAATCGTCGGCGCCGGCATTCAGACCCATCAATTCATCGATCTCCTCGTCCTTGGACGTCAGAAAAATTACGGGCAGATCGGCGCCTTGCCGCAGGCGCCTCAGCAGCTCCAGACCGTCCATGCGCGGCATCTTGATGTCGAGGATCGCGAGGTCGGGCGGCGTCGCCTGCAGAGCGGTCAAGGCCGAGGCGCCGTCCGCGTAGGTCCGAACGTGATAACCTTCCTGCTCGAGAAGCATGCCGACCGAGGTCAGAATGTTTCTGTCGTCGTCGACGAGTGCGATCGTCGCCATAGCATTGTCCAGTTGGTGTTGACCGTGGCTAGTATAGTCGCCCGAAACCTTATTCGCACGAGCCGCAGATGTGCCAGCCGGCCTTCGATCCGCGCCGCTTCCGGGCCAATGTTCCTTTCTACGCGCGCTTCCGGCTCGGATATCCCGATGCGCTCATAGACCGGATCGCGGCCCATGCCGGCCTGAGTCAGGGCGACCCGGTCATGGATCTTGGAGCCGGGCCCGGCCTGCTCGCGATTCCGTTCGCGCGCGCCGGAATGGCGGTCACCGCGATCGACCCCGAGCCGGACATGCTGTCCGAATTGCGCGCGGCAGCGTCCGAAGCCCAGATTGCTGTCGATATTCTGGAAGGCAGTTCCTTTGACATGCCGCGCGGGATCGGTCCTTTCAGGCTCGTAACCATCGGGCGGGCATTTCACTGGATGGACCGCTCCGCTGCGCTCCAGATGCTTGACCGGCTTGTTCTGCCGGGCGGGAGCATCGCTCTCGTACATGACGACCATCCAGCCACCGTGGAAAATGCGTGGCGCAGCCTGTTGCGTGACTTCGCCGAAAAATTCGGACGGGCTGAAGCGCCTCAGGTGCGCGCGACCAGGGCTCCGGAATATCGCACGCATGAATCGGTCCTTCTGGATTCGCCATTTTGCGTGCTCGAAAGGCTTGGTGTGATCGTCCGGCGCAGCCTCACTGCCGACGACATAGTGGGCCTCGGATTTTCCCTGTCGGCACTCTCACCAGAGAAGCTGGGAGCCCGCGCGCCGGCCTTCGAAGCGGAGTTGCGCGAAGCACTTGCTCGTCAATCGCCCAGCGGACGATTCACCGAGATCGCGGAACTTTCCGCTCTGCTGGCAAAGCGCCCGTGACTCGCGGCAAGGCCAGACTCATACGAATTCTACCTTCAGAATCGCATAGGAGCGCGGGCCGCCGGGAGCGGTGACCTCAACGGAATCGCCTTTCGTTTTGCCGATCAACGCACGCGCGATCGGCGAGGAAATAGAAATTCGCCCGTTCCTCGCATTTGCCTCGAAGTCGCCAACGATCTGGTACTTCTTCTTGGCGCGGGTGTCTTCGTCGACAAGTGTCACCGTCGCGCCGAACGTGACCGAGTTGCCGGAGAGCTTTGAGATGTCGATGATTTCCGCTCGACTGAGCTTATCCTCCAGCTCGACGGCGCGACCCTCTATGAACGCCTGACGCTCCTTCGCCGCATGGTATTCGGCGTTCTCGGAGAGGTCGCCATGTGCGCGCGCCTCCTCGATGAGACGGGTCGTCGCCGGGCGTTCCACGGTTTTCAGGTGATTGATCTCATCCTCGAGGGCTTTGTACCCCCCCGCTGTCATAGGTATTCGTTCCATGGCCTCTCGATCCCGCCAGCGGCAAAAAAGCTCCGCTCGGCCTGCCCAAGAGGCGCGGCCGGTCCGGAGTTTTGCGAGCTTTCCTTTAAGTACCTGTCAAGTCTACGCAATCTCGTCGTTTTGTCCAACGAGCGCGCTCCAAATTAAGGCTGGCGGCGGTCGACTTCAAGGGCTTCGGGGCCGTCTCAACCGTAGCTCTGGAGCGGGCGGACATCGAGCGCGCCCTCGCGGAGCGCCGCGATTGCCTCGACGGCGGCCGACGCCCCCGCCATGGTCGTGTAGTAGGGAACTTTCATTTGCAAGGCGGTGCGCCGGATGGAGAGGGAATCGGCCAGCGCCTGCTGACCTTCCGTGGTATTGAACACGAGCTGCACCTCGCCGTTCTTGAGGGCGTCGACAATGTGGGGCCGGCCTTCGAGCACCTTGTTGACCACTCTCACGCCGAGACCCGCCGCCTCCAGATACTTTGCGGTGCCGCGGGTCGCTATGACTTCGAAGCCCATTTCAATGAGCAGCCGCGCGGGTTCGATGGCGTATGCCTTGTCGGCTTCCTTGACCGAAACGAAGGCCATTCCGCTCAGGGGAAGCTTGGCCCCGGCGCCGATTTGACTCTTTGCGAAGGCCCTTCCGAAATTGGTATCGAGGCCCATGACTTCCCCGGTCGAGCGCATTTCCGGGCCGAGCACGGTGTCAACGCCGGGAAAACGCGCGAATGGCATCACCGCTTCCTTGACCGCAATGTGGTCCCGCCTCCTGGGCTTCAGCTCGAATGCGGCCAGGGTCTCGCCCGCCATGACACGGGCAGCGATTGCCGCCACCGGCAGTCCGATGGCCTTGGCGACGAAAGGCACCGTGCGGCTCGCTCGCGGATTGACTTCGAGCACATAGAGTTCGCCGTCCTGAACGGCGAACTGCACATTCATCAGACCGCACACTTTGAGGGCCCGGGCCAGCGCGACTGTCTGCCGCTCGATCTCCAAAACGGTTTCCGGACTCAGAGAGTGGGGCGGGATGGCGCATGCGGAATCGCCCGAATGGACGCCAGCTTCTTCGATATGCTCCATGATGCCGGCAATAAAAACATCGCCCGTGTCGTCGGCTACCGCGTCGACGTCGATTTCAATCGCGTGCTGCAAAAAGCCGTCGATGAGCACGGGATTATCGCCTGAGATGCGAAATACCTCACCCGACTGCAAAACGGATCTGAGCTGCGGTTCGTCGGCGACAACTGCCATGCCACGCCCGCCGAGTACGTAGGATGGTCTGAGGATCAGTGGATAGCCGATTGCGCGGGCGGAGGCGATTGCCTCTTCCGATGTCAGAGCGGTGGCATTGCGAGGCTGTTTGAGCTGAAGCTTCTCCAGCAGCGCCTGGAATCGCCGCCGATCTTCCGCCAGGTCTATTGCGTCGGCGCTCGTTCCGAGAATTGGAACGCCCTCCTCGACGAGAGCGCGCGCGAGCTTTAGCGGCGTCTGTCCGCCGAACTGCACAATGACACCCTCAAGGCTGCCATTCGAACGTTCGACATTTACGATTTCGAGCACGTCCTCCGTGGTGAGCGGTTCGAAATAGAGGCGATCCGACGTATCGTAGTCCGTCGAAACGGTCTCCGGATTGCAATTGACCATGATGGTTTCGAAGCCGCGCGACGAAAGCGCGTACGCGGCGTGACAGCAGCAATAGTCGAATTCGATACCCTGGCCGATTCGATTCGGGCCGCCGCCCAATATGATAATCTTGCGGGCGTCGGTCGGCTTGCTCTCGCACTCTGCGGTGGCGCCGATCGGAGCTTCATAGGTACTGTACATGTAGGGCGTATGCGCCAGAAACTCGGCGGCGCAGCTGTCGACCCGCTTGTAAACCGGCCGTACTCCCGCCGCGGTCCGCGCCTGACGTACTTCGCCCTCTGTCGAGCCGCAAAGCTTAGCCAGCCTTGCGTCGGAAAACCCCATCGATTTGGCGCGACGAAGTCCTTCGGCATCCGCGGGCAGCCCTTCGCGGCGCAGGCGCGCCTCCGCTGCCACGATTGTTTCAATCTCATCGAGAAACCAGCGGTCGTAACGCGTTATCGCGACGATTTCCTCGGGTGGAAACCCGGCTCGCACCGCCTGTGCCGCGACGCGCAACCGGTCGGGGCTCGTACGCGCGAGAGCGGCGCGCACGGCATTGGGATCGGCAGGCAGTTCGATTTCGTCGAGCCCGCCAAGGCCTGTCTCCAGTGAACGCAATGCTTTCTGAAGCGACTCCGCGAAAGTGCGTCCGATTGCCATCGCTTCGCCCACCGACTTCATTGAAGTCGTGAGCACGGTTTCGGCGCCTGGAAATTTCTCGAAGGCAAAACGTGGAATCTTCGTCACAACATAGTCGATTGTCGGCTCGAACGATGCGGGCGTCGCCTTCGTGATGTCGTTCTGCAATTCGTCGAGCGTGTAGCCTACGGCAAGCTTCGCGGCGACCTTGGCGATCGGGAATCCCGTTGCTTTTGACGCAAGGGCGGAGGAGCGCGACACGCGTGGGTTCATCTCGATGACGACCATGCGGCCGTCGGCGGGATTGATTGCAAACTGGACGTTCGAGCCCCCGGTCTCGACGCCGATCTCGCGCAATACCGCGATCGAGGCGCTTCGCATGCGCTGAAATTCCTTGTCGGTCAGCGTCAGTGCCGGCGCGACGGTCATCGAATCGCCGGTGTGCACGCCCATCGCATCGATGTTTTCGATGGAACAAACGATGATGGCGTTGTCCGCGCGATCCCGGACGACCTCCATCTCGTATTCCTTCCATCCCAGAACGGATTCCTCGATCAGCACCTCGTTCGTGGGCGAAGCATCGAGTCCAAGCTCGACGATCTCGAAAAACTCCTCGCGGTTGTAGGCGATTCCGCCGCCAGTTCCCCCGAGCGTGAAGGAAGGGCGGACCACTGCAGGCAGCCCCACTTCCTCGAGCGTTTGCAGAGCGTGCGCAAACGCCTCCGGGGAGAGTTCCATGAGAGGATTGTTCTGGGCGTCATAAAGAAAATTGCCGCGCTCGTCCTTTTTGTGCCTTAGATAACCCTTCAGAGTCTGTCCGCGCGGAACGTCCAGGCCGATCTTCATCATCGCGCGGCGGAACAACTCGCGGTCTTCCGCCTTGTCGATCGCTTCGGCACTCGCGCCGATCAGCTCAACCGCGTATTTCTCGAGCACTCCGCGCTTGCGTAGCGACAATGTTGTGTTCAGTGCCGTCTGACCGCCCATTGTCGGCAGCAGCGCGAAGACGCGTCCCGCTGGAACGTTGGGCCTTTCGCGCGCAATGATCTTCTCGACAAATTCCGGAGTAATGGGCTCGATGTAGGTCGCGTCCGCGAGCTGCGGGTCGGTCATGATGGTTGCCGGGTTTGAATTGACAAGGACAACCCGGTAACCCTCCGCGCGCAAAGCCTTGCAGGCCTGCGCCCCCGAATAGTCGAATTCAGAAGCCTGGCCGATCACGATCGGCCCCGCACCGATGATCAGGATCGTGTGGATATCGGCGCGTCTGGGCATTCGCGATTCAGCTCCGCCATCTCAGTGTCGTTTCCGGCACGGGGTTCACGAAGGCCGCATTGCCGCCCGTGGAATCGGCCCACGCCTTCTTGAGGCGCTGATACCACATCGCGGGCACGTCTGCGTCGGGGATGAGCATCAACCGCGGATTGAATTTCAGGCCCTCGCGCTGCAGTTCGACCATCGCCCGGTCTTGCCCCAGGAATGCTCGCGCAAATGGCCGGAAAAATGGTTTGATCAGCCCGAGCAACGCACTGTTCCAGTAGAACACCTGCGTGACTTCCGTGGCGTCCGCGTCGATCGGCGTGCAGGTGGTAAGGCCAACGATCCGTTTTGTGCCGGCGGAGATGTTTTCGAAGCGCACGCCGGGCAATTCGAAGCGGATTTCGGTTGTGACATCGGCGCCCAGAATTCGGTAGGCGAAGGAATTGGATGAAGGTTCGTGCGCGACCATTGTAAAGCCGCGCAGTGAGGGCGCGAAGCGTTTCGCTTTTGCATGAATGGAGTGGCGTGACCGCCAATACCATGCCTGATGAACGAAGGGCCCATGAGCCGGGTCCATGAGTCCGACGACGGCATGATCCATCGCGCAACGAAAGCGCTGACATTCTACGATTTGCGGACGGGCGTTGCCCCCGAGGAGAACCTTTGGGGGGTCGAATGCGGGTTGAGTGAACTCCTGTCCCGGCGCCGGCATGAATATCCAGATCAGCCCGTCTTGTTCGCGCACTGGATAGGAGCGCACGCGAATGCGCGAGGGATCGATGTCCTGACCGTCCACGAGCGAGGGTATGGCCGCGCAGGTACCCTCGGGCCTGAAGCGCCATCCGTGATACGAACACTCGACCGTGTTCTCTTCCAGCAATCGGCCGGCCGAAAGGGGTACCCCGCGGTGGGGGCAGATATCACGCAGCCCGAAAGGATGTCCGTCGTGGGTTCGGCCCAGAAGAACCGGTTCGCCAAGAAAAATGCGGCGGTACAACCGTCCTCGGCGAATCGTGTCCGCCTGCGCCGCCCTGTACCAAAGATTGCGCAGGAAGGCGGGCGCGCTATCCGCGTCGGCCGCGCCTGTCCCGCTCATTTGGTCGCAGGAGCCGCTTTTCCTGGCAGGGGCTTCAGGAGACTTTCGAGCTGCGTCATGAGTTGCTGGCCCTTGTACATAGGCAGCTTATACGCCCATCCCGACGCGCGCGCGTCGATTGTCCGTGCCTGCCGCTGGGCGTCAGGCTTGCCGGCGGCGCCCTCGGCCGAGACCTCGGACCAATAATCCTTCCCCTGTTGAATCGTTTGGACAGTGACAATAAGCCCGTCGAAAGTGTGGGCAACGAGTCGCGCCGTGTGGGCGCCATCGGAGAAGTCAAAATCCCTGGCGGGGCGCACGTCGTCGAAAGTAAATCCGGAAATCGCGCCAGCCACGCCGTCGGCGGCGCCCGGATAGGAGATTTCGCGCTCCTTGGGCAAGTCCACAATGGTCAAATCCGAATCACTGGGCTTGTTGCGCCGCACCTCGTAGGAAGGCCCGCTTGAAGGGTTGACGTCGGCCTGTTCAATGCGCGCGGAATCCACATCGAGAACCTGCTTGTCGAGCCAATCGTTCGCATCCGTTTTGGGCTCGAACACGCTGCGCACCAGCCAGCTCTGATCGGAATCCGCTCGGCGCACATACAGGCCCACAGCTCCGCTCGGATCGCCAATGTTTTCTTTTTTCCCGACGATAAGGGCGGCGAGTGTGCGGCCTCGACCATCGACAAGCGTGATGGCAATTCCATCGCCTTTCGGAGGTGGATCAAGGTCAAGGAAGTGGAGCCAGTCGGCGCGGGCTGTCTTGGGTTCTATTGTCTCAAGTCCGGCGAGCCCGACCAGAGTCTCATGCACCCGTTCGAATGAGGCCGGATAGTCGTCGTGGCTGGCAACGACCCAGCCCTTCTCCGGCTTGAATTGCATATCGACCGAGCCGCTCTTCGAGGCGACGTGTATTTTCGCAACGTCGCGTGCCTCGGAAGCGAATCCGGGAAGGAATGGCTGGGGCACATGGCGCGGCGCGACCTCGTGCGACTGACGAACCAGCGCCAGCACGGCAAGGGCGATGATGAAGAGTGCGACAACGGCCAGCGCCAGGAGATTTCGCCAGCGTTGATCCTGAACGAGAGCGTGCGGATCACTCATGCGCCGTCTCACAAAGCCAACGCGCGGGCCCGCCTGCGCCGCCTGAGGAATGCGAGCACGATAGCGAAGGCTGCAACAAGAATTGGAACCAGAGCGATATTCACAAAGGCAAGAAATGCACCCAGCGCGTCGATATCCTTCCGCAGGCTGTGCTGGACGTCGCGCAATTCACTGCGCGTGGTGCTGACCTCGCGTCTGAACCGGGTGATTTCGCGCTGCTGATCCTCGGTGAGCGCGGTGCCGGACTTTGCGGCGCCACCCTGCTCCAGCGCGTGGAGCCTGCTCTCGGTATCGGCCAGGCGCTGCTTGAGCGCGTCTGCTTCCTGCTGGAATCTGGTCTGCGCCTGTCCCTGCAATTTCCGAACGACAGTGAAGGGGCGACTGCTGGTTGCGCGCGTGCGCAAGGAAATCAGGTCATTGGACCCCGAAAGATTCTCGACCGCATTGACGACGAAGGCAGCGTTGTCCGCGAATGGCGCTGCAAGGCGCCGGCCGTAGAGCGATTCGACGTGAACCCAGAAGCGGTCGTCGAAAATATCGCTGTCCGCCATGACAATGACGTTGATCGGTCCCTTCGACAGTTTGAGCTGGTTCGAAGCCTGCTTGGGCTGGGCGGGTTTTGCCGGCGCGATTCCCGCAGGCGTCATCGTGGGCGGTCCGCCGGGAAAGGCAGTCTTTACCGGGCCGGAGATTCGTGCCGCGATCGTATAACGCTGCCCTGTGGGCTCGACCGTGGACATCAAGTCTCCAGGCCGCGGATTCAGATGCGCCTGCATCGCGTCCATGAGCGAGGCTTCGTTGGACGATCGGACCAATGGCTGAAAGCTCGTCGTGGCGCCCTTGAGCGGGAACAGAGCGCCGACGCTGGCAAGATTCAGGGTCTGCAGGTTCGCCGTCACCTGGTCGCTGCTGTCGAAATCGGAATTGTCGAGATGGAGCCACATCGGATAGCGCTCCACCGGATTGCGTTGATCGCTTGATGTCTGCACGGCTTGCGCCAGAGCGCGATCCAGGACGACTTTGGAGGAATCGTAATTCACGCCCCACGCGCGCAGCAGCGGCTTCATGTCCGAAGACGATGGCGCCGTCATCTGGCCGCCGCCCTGCGCGGCCATTGCTACTTCGGACATCGGGTCAAGAAAGATCAGCGCATGCCCGCCACCGAGTACGTACTGGTCGATCGCATAGAGCTCTTGCGGAGGGAGCGGCGCCGGGTGAGCGATCACCAGCATGCTCACATCGGCAGGGATCCGATCGAAGCTCTGTTCGATCAGTTTGGTCGTGAAGGTCTGCCGCAGCTCTTCGTAGATCATGAAGGGCTGGACTTGCCCCTGCAACGCGGCAGCCATGCCTCCTGCACCCGTTTCGAGCGGCAGGCTTGAAATTATCCCGACGACAGGCTTCTTCGGTGTGGCCAGTCGATATACGAGCGAGGTGAGATCGTATTCGACATAGGATTCACGTTCCTGGGCGAAGAATGGAATGACTTCCTTGCCGTTGATCGTGTTGGTGCCAACGAGTCCGAAATACAGGAAATCGCCTGTCTCTGTTGGGGCGCCAGTCAAGCCGGCCGCCGCCGCTTCATCTTCCGCCGGGGTGAAGGGCTCGGCGTCGATTTCCTCGAGAACAATCTTGCCGTGCGAGTGCGCCGCATATTCGCCGAGCAAATCCCGCACACGCCCGGCATAGGCGTTGATCTGCGCGAACTGGGCCCCGACTTTCTTGGAATAGTAGAACTTGAAGGTGATCGGTTCGACGAGCTGGTCGAGGGTGCGAATCGTTCCGGCTGAAAGCGTGTAAAGACCATTCACGGTCAGATCGAGCCGTGTCGTCGTAAAGGTTGCGTCCGCAGCGATATTAACCGCAACGAAAAGGACCGCGGCCAGCGTGATCGCTCCCAGGGCGTAGAGGCGGCGGGAAATCGGCTTCATCGCTTCGTTCAGCCCGTTTTCTTCAGGTCCAGGATGACGACATTGGCCGTCAGGAACAGCGCGATCAGCGACAGGAAGAAGATAAGATCGCGAAGATCGATGACGCCTGCCGAGATCGCCGTGAAATGCGTGAGAAAGCTGAACGACGAAATGGCATTGATGAGCGCCAGCGGCGCCCAGGCGCTGAAGAAATCGAGCACGAGCGGCGCGCCGGAAATCGTGAACAGGAAGCACACGACGACGCTTACGACGAAGGCGATTACCTGGTTGTTCGTCGACGCCGAAATGCAGGCGCCGATCGCAAGATAGGCGCCGGCCATCAGGAAGGAACCGATATAGCTTGCGAGGATCACGCCATTATCGGGATGGCCGAGATAGTTCACGGTGATCCAGATGGGAAAGGTCAGGGCAAGGGCGACGCCGGTAAATGCCCAGGCTGCGAGATATTTTCCGATGACCGTCGCCGAAAGCCGAAGCGGCAAGGTGAGCAGGAGCTCCATTGTCCCGGAGCGGCGCTCCTCGGCCCATAGGCGCATCGAGATCGCAGGAACGAGGAAGAGGTAGAGCCACGGGTGGAAACCGAAGAAAACCTGGAGGTCGGCCGTGCCGTTTTCGAAGAAGTGGCCGATATAGAATGTGAAGGCGCCCATCGCGAAGAGAAAGATCACAATGAACACATAGGCGAGCGGCGTGGCGAAATAGGCCGCGAACTCGCGCTTGAAAACGGTGAGGATGGGTTTCATGCGCGAATCTCCCGCGCGCGGGCGGCGTCGTGCGTCGTGACCGCGCGAAACACTTCGTCGAGGCGGCCGGGCTCGGCATAAAGTTCCTTCACGTCCCACCTCTCGGCGGTGGCAAGTGCGCTGATATCCTCGATGAGCAGGGCTCCGCTTCGCGGAAAGGCCGTCAGCTCGACGGTGCCATCGCTGCGTTGCTGCTGGTCGACGCTGGCAACGCTGCTCAGGCCCTTCAGCCTTGCCTTGACACCATCAATATTCGCGGGGGGCAGGGCGAGGGTGACGGCGTTGTGGTGACGCGAACGCGCAAGCAGTTCAGCGGGCGTTCCGTCGGCCACGATCCGTCCGCGGTCGATGATCACAGCGCGCGTGCAGATCGCTTCGACCTCTTCGAGCAAATGCGTCGAAACGATGATCGCCTTTCGAGGGGCCATTGCGCGCAGGAGTTCGCGTACGGAATGCTTCTGGTTGGGGTCAAGTCCATCGGTGGGTTCGTCCATGATGAGCACCGGCGGATCGTGAAGAACTGCCTGCGCGAGCCCCACACGGCGTTTGAAACCCTTCGACAGTGTGTCGATCGGTTGATCGAGGACGGGATCGAGGTCGGTATTTCGCACCGCGTCCGCGATTCGCGCCTTTGCTTCCGATCCGGAATATCCTCTGACCTCGGCGATGAAGGCGAGGAACTGCCGCGGAGTCATGTCGCCATAGGCGGGCGCGCCCTCCGGAAGGTAACCGATCATGCGCTGGGCGCCGATCGTCTGCGTCTCCACGTCGAATCCGCACACCCGCACGCGCCCCGAGGTGGGCGCGAGAAAGCCCGTGATCATCTTCATGGTCGTCGATTTGCCGGCGCCGTTCGGACCCAGGAATCCCAGCACTTCACCCCGGTCAACCTTGAGATTGATTCCGGAAACGGCTGCGATCGGGCCGAAGATTTTGGTCAGGCCGTCGATTTCGATCATGGAGGGAGAAGCAGATTGCCGGGTCATTGTGAAGAACGGCAGCCCTTAGACAAATCGGCGCATTCAGGCAAGGCCGCGAAGGTTAAGTTCCGGTCATGATGTTGCGGCGTTCCCGCACGCTGGCCCATGCTCGACCTTGGTTTCCGCGGTTGATTGCGAGCGGCAGAAATGGCGAAGATGATCGCCGGGGTCGGCTCTTGAGCTCAACCGACAGGCGGTAATGAATCGCGTGGGACTGGTCGACCATCGGGCGTTGGAGCGGGCAATCCTCGTCGGCACGCTGTTTCAAGTCGTCGCCGTTGTCATTGCGCATTTCAGTCTTTGGATCGAAACCCATGCGCTCCTCTTCGGCGGCATGATGATTTCCGCTACCATGGGCTATCTCTATGCCCAGGAAGTGGCCCGTGGGTATGTGAAGGGGGCGTGTGGCGGCGCTGTCGCCGGCGGCCTATGCGCCATAATCGGCATGGCGCCCTCGGTCCTGCTTGGTGACATGACGCTGAAAATGCTCGTGGTTCGCACCCTTATTTCGATACTGACGGGCGCGGTTGGAGGGATCTACGGCCAAATGGCCGCCGACTGGAATCGGGCGGGTTAGGAAAGTCGCCGGCTGGCCCATTTCGGCAAACCCGAGAGGGTTGGGGGGCCTGGATCTGCGGATCTGCAGCTACGCTCCAGCCGGCATGTGATCTTTTGGGATCAATAGCGGCCGTGGCAAGGTTGGAATATGGCATTTCTGCGGCCGTGCACAGGAACCTTTCTTCGAAAGGCCCTTGGCACGCAGAAATGTGAAGCGCTTTCGCTCGCCCCGCCTCAAAAGCCATGAAAGGAGGCGAAGTAATCTAGGGACATGCGCTCGCTGGCCAGCCGATTCACGGCGCTTGTTTCGTCGGCGTAGCCGATTGCCATGCCGCAGAAGAGCATCAGTTCTTCGGGAGCGCCCAGAAATTCGCGCACGACGCGATTGTAGCGCGACCAGCATTCCTGAGGGCAGGAGGAAAGCCCGTGCTCGCGCAGGAGAAGCATCACCGTCTGGAGATACATGCCGAGATCCGACCATTGCGGCTGCCCCATTTTACGGTCGATCAGGCAGAAGAGCCCCACCGGCGCGCCGAAGAATTCGTAATTATTCGCGAACCATCGCAGCCGCGCGTCTCGGTCCTCGCGGGGAATTCCGAGCAGCGCATACATCATCTCGCCCACGCGAAACCGTTGGGCGCGATAGGGCTCCCACAGATTCGCGGGATAGATGTGATACTCGAGCGGATCGGGCGAGGGATCGCGTACCAGCCGCTGGCGCATGATTTCGCGGAATTCTTCGAGCGCTCTGCCGCTCAGAACATGAAGCCGCCAGGGCTGAAGATTGCCGCCAGAGGGCGCGCGCGCCGCGAGCTCCAGGACGCCCCGCAGCACGTCCAGAGGTACGGGGTTGTCGAGGAAGGCCCGCACGGACAGGCGCGATCGTACCGCCTCGGATACCTTCATGCCCGCGCCCTCGCCTGATAAGGAACATCTGGACGGTTCGCGTATGTCTGTCCAGCGCCGCGAACCCGGAACGGATGTCGACCTGTTTGATGGCGGAAGAGACATTCACCGAAATTCGTGAATCGGTGCGCAGGTTCTGCGCACGATTCCCGGGCCCGTATTGGCGCGCCCTCGACCGCGATCGCGCCTATCCGACGGAGTTCGTCCAGGCGCTGACGCGGGAAGGCTTTCTGAGCGTGCTGATTCCGGAAAACTTTGGGGGAGCCGGTCTTGGCCTTGGCGCCGCGACCGCGACTGTCGAGGAAATCCATCGCTCGGGAGCGAACGGCGCCGCCGCTCACGCCCAGATGTACACGATGGGCACGCTGTTGCGTCACGGCAGCGAAGACCAGAAGCGGCGCTGGCTGCCGCAACTCGCCTCGGGCGCACTGCGCCTACAGGCTTTCGGTGTCACCGAATCCGAGAGCGGCACGGACACGACGCGTATCCGAACCTTCGCGCGGCGCGAGGGCGACGCGTATGTCGTGAGCGGCAGCAAAATCTGGATCAGCCGCGCGGAACATTCCGATTTGATGCTCCTGCTCGTGCGAACGAGCGCGCGGCAGGAACCAAACCCCGGCGAGGGGATGAGCGTGCTTCTCGTCGATCTGCGCGATGCGGTCGGGCGAGGGCTCTCCATCCGGCCCATACGCACCATGATCAATCATGCGACGACCGAGCTCTTCTTCGACGATCTCAGCGTGCCTTGCGAAAATCTCATCGGCAGGGAAGGGCAGGGGTTCCGTTGCATTCTGGACGGGATGAACGCAGAGCGCATCCTCATTGCCTCAGAATGCATCGGCGACGGCCGTTTCTTCGTCGATCGCGCGACGGGCTATGCGAAGGATCGCAAGGTATTCGGCCGGCCGATCGGCGAGAATCAGGGTGTTCAGTTTCCGATCGCCCGCGCCCATGTGCAGATCGAAGCGGCAGCGGAAATGGTGCGCAAGGCTGCAGCATTGTTCGATACCGGCAAGCCCTGCGGCGCGGAGGCGAACATGGCGAAACTGCTGGCCGCGGAAGCGTCCTGGTCGGCCGCAGACATGTGCCTGCAGACGCATGGCGGCATCGGCTTTGCGGAGGAGATGGACATCGAGCGCAAGTTCCGCGAGACGCGCCTCTATCAGGTGGCGCCCATCTCCACCAATCTCATCCTCTCGCATGTGGCGACGCATGTCTTGGGCCTGCCAAAATCGTTTTGAGCTCCGGTGACAAGCGAAGGAATATTCGACGGCTGGATCGGACGCACGCAGTCCGTGGCGGACGTGGCGGCGCCGGGGCCGCTCGAGCGCCTCTCCGCATTGCTGGACCATGAGCATCCACCCTGGCCACAGCGCGAAGTGCCGCCGCTCGCCCATTGGCTGTACTTTCTTCCTTGCGCGCCTCAATCGCAGATCGGCCCGGACGGGCACCCGCGACGTGGAGATTTCCTGCCGCCTGTCGATCTGCCCCGGCGCGTGTGGGCGGGAAGCCGCGTCGAATTTCTTCGGCCCCTTCCCATCGGTGCGGCGATCCTGCGCCGCTCGGCGATCGCAAGCGTAACGGAAAAGAGTGGTGCGGGCGGGCCACTGATGTTTGTCACCGTGCGGCACGAAATATCGGCCGAGGGGAGTCCGGCAATCGTCGAAGAGCATGACATCGTCTATCGCAATGCGACTTCGCCGGCGTCCACGCCATTACGCGAGGCGGGGCAGCCCATGCGAGCGGCCGCGTCGCGCGAAATCATCCTCGATTCGATCGCTTTGTTCCGTTTCTCTGCTCTCACGTTCAATGCGCATCGGATTCATTACGACCGCGAATACGCGCGGAACGTGGAAGGCTATCCCGGTCTCGTCGTGCAGGGGCCGTTCACGGCGATCCTGCTCATGGATCATTTTCTGGGGACAAATACCGGCGCGCGTATCGGTACCGTCGCCATTCGGGCGCTGCGGCCGCTTTTCGAAGACGCGCCGTTCCGGCTTTGTCTTGCGCAAGACGGAGATCGCGTGAAATTATGGGCGCTTGATCCCTCCGGCCGCGAAGCAATGGCGGCGCAATTGACCATAGAGAATTGAACACCGCCATGAGCCGCATGATTCCCGTCACTGAAGCGATGATCGCCTATGTCGGACGTTGGGGCGCCAGAGAACATCCTGTCTTGCGTCACTGCCGCGAAGAGACGGCGAAAATGCCGATGGCGAACATGCAGATCGCGCCCGAGCAGGGCGCGTTCCTCGCGTTTCTCGCCAAGGCCATCGGCGCGAAGCGCACTCTGGAGATCGGTACTTTCACGGGCTACAGCGCGCTCAGCGTGGCGCTCGCGCTGCCGCCGGATGGTCGCGTCATGGCGCTCGATGTGAGCCGCGAATTCACCGACAAGGCGCGCGGCTACTGGAAAGAGGCGGGCATGGAGTCGAAAATCGAGTTGCGGCTCGGTCCGGCGCTCGAATCGCTCGACCGGATGACAGCCGGCCGTGAAGCCCCGTTCGATTTCGCTTTCATCGACGCCGACAAGTCGAACTACGACGCTTATTACGAACATGCGCTGAAGCTGCTGCGACGGGGCGGAGTCATCGCGCTCGACAACATGCTGTGGAGCGGCGCGGTGGCCGATCCCTCGATCAATGACCCCGACACCAGCGCGCTTCGTGCCCTCAACGCCAAGATTCATGGCGACGAGCGGGTCGACATGGCGCTCGCCACGATCGCCGACGGGGTGATGCTGGTCTGGAAGCGGTAAGGCTTGCGTATTGCCGCCGCGGGTTCCATTCTTCGCCCGATGGTCGAGGAACCCATAGCGTTCCTCCGCGCGTGCGCCCGCCCCGCCGCGCGGTCAGAATATTGGGGTGGGGAAGCGGGTCTTCGCGGAGACGAACAGCGCTTCGACCGGCGTGAACTTGCGCAAATCCTGCGGGTCTATGGACGGATGGTCGCGGCGGGCCAATGGCGCGACTATGCCATCGATTTTCTCTCCGACCGTGCCGTGTTTTCGGTATTTCGTCACGCGAGCGACCTCCCGCTCTACACCATCGAGAAACAGCCAAAGCTCATCGCCCGTCAGGGTCAGTATGTGGTTCTGACGGCTTCCGGGCATGTGTTGAAGCGCGGCCGCGAACTCGCGCAGGTGTTGCGCCTGTTCGACCGCAAGCTATTCCGGGCGCTTGCTCCGATCTGATCCCGGGCACGCGCTCGTGAACTGTCAGCTATGAGATACGGCGCTATCGTGTTTGGTCTGACCGCAGGGGAGCAAAATGAAATCTGCCGCTTGGTCCGCCTTGCTTGCCGCCGTCCTGGCGACCCCGTTGCTGGCCGCCGACAAACCCCAATATGGAAGCTGGGGATTCGATTCCACCGGCCTCGATCTCAAAACGAAGCCCGGTGACGATTTCTTCCGTTACGCCAACGGCGCCTGGCTCGACCGGACCGCGATACCGCCGGACAAGCCGGCGTATTCCCTACGTCTCGCGATGACCGACACCATCGAGTCGCGCGTGCACGATCTGATGGAGAAAGCCGCCGCCAGGGGTGGCACGAGCGATCTCGAAGGTAAGGTTGGCGGCTTCTACGCGGCGTTCATGGATGCGCCCCGGATCGAATCGCTGGGGATCACGCCCATCGTGCCCGAGCTTGATGTGGTCAGAGCAGCAGCAAACCGCGACGCGCTCGCCGGCTTGATGGGCCGCAGCACAATCGATTTCGAAAGCTCGCTCTTTCAGGTTTCGACCGACGTCGATCTCAAGGACCCGAAGCGCTACGCGGTGTATCTCTCCCAGGGCGGTCTTGGTCTTCCGGACCGCGACTACTATCTGCAGCCGCATTTTGCCGCGGCCAAGACTGCGTACCGCGCCTATGTCGGGAAATTGCTGCACCTGATCGATTGGCGCGATGCCGACGCGCGCGCAAACGACGTCGTCGATTTCGAAACGAGGATTGCGGCTGCGAGCTGGACGAAAGCGCAGGACCGCGATGTCGCGGCGACCTACAATCCGATGCCGGTTGCCGATCTTCAGAAGCTCGCGCCCGGTTTTGCCTGGAAGCCCTTTCTCGAAAGTGCCGGTCTGGGCACCGTGAAGCGACTCATCGTTGCCGAAAAGAGTGCGTTTCCGAAGCTCGCCGCAATCTTCGCGGCCGCGCCGGTCGACACCATCAAGGCGTGGCACGCCTTTCATATTGCGGATGCCGCAGCACCCTATCTTTCGCGGAATTTCACCGAAGCCTGGTTCGAGCTGCACAATCAAACGCTGGCGGGCCAGCAGAAGGAAGAAGCGCGCTGGAAGCGGGCGGTTCACCGCGTTGCGGGTGGCGATTGCGGAGCGAGCCCCGGTGACTGCTTCGGCACGCTCAATTGGGCGGTGGGCCAACTCTACACGGCGGCGTATTTTCCACCCGATGCCAAGGCCAAGATAGAAGACCTCGTTGCCCATCTCAAGGCGGCCTATCGCGCGCGGCTGGCGAAGAATGACTGGATGAGTCCCGCAACGCGGGCCGAGGCGCTCAGGAAGCTCGACACCTACAACATCAAGGTCGGTTATCCCGCGCATCCGCGCGACTATTCCAGCCTCGTCATCCGCAGCGACGATCTCGTCGGCGACGTGCGCCAGGCGGCCCGGGCCGACTGGGCCTTTTATGTCGGCCGGCTGAACGGACCCGTCGATCGTGACGACTGGAGCATGACGCCGCAGACCAACGACGCCTATAACGGCTCATTGCGCGACATCGTGTTTCCGGCCGGCATCCTGCAGCCGCCCGTGTTCGATCCGAATGCCGATGCTGCGGTCAATTACGGCGCCATCGGCGGCATCATTGGTCACGAAATGACGCATGGCTTCGACGATCAGGGCCGCAAGATCGATTCGGCCGGCGCGCTCCGCGACTGGTGGAAACCGCAGGACGCGAAGAAGTTCGAAGCGCGCGCGGCTAGGCTCGGCAAGCAATATTCGGGCTTCGAACCGATCCCCGGCGTGCACGTGAATGGTGATCTCACCATGGGCGAGAATATCGCCGATCTGGGCGGCCTGACGCTGGCGCTCGATGCCTATCACGCCTCGCTTGGCGGCAAGCCCGCGCCGGTGATCGACGGTCTGACCGGCGACCAGCGCGTATTCCTGGGCTGGGCACAGGCGTGGCGCGGCAAGGTGACCGACGATTTCGTCAAGCGGCAGGTCGTCAGCGACCCGCACAGCCCGCGCCAGTTTCGCGTCAATGGCGTGGTGCGCAACATCGACGCCTGGTATGCGGCCTTTGGCGTCAAGCCCGGCGACAGGCTCTACGTTGCGCCCGGCGATCGCGTCCGCATCTGGTGATTGGAGCGCACTTCAAAAGAAAACGGCCCCGATGTCGCCATCGGGGCCGGGGGAAGATGATCTCTGTCAGCGGCGGTTGCCGAGGAGCTGCATCAGCATCACGAACAGGTTGATGAAGTCGAGATAGAGCCTCAGGGCGCCGAAGATCGCCTTGCGGCCCGCAACCGTGCCGTCGTCGGATGCGACATAGCTTTCCTTGATCGATTGCGTGTCGTAGGCGGTGAGGCCGGTGAACACGAGCACGCCGATGATCGAGATGACGAAGGTCATCATCGCCGAATGCAGGAACAGGTTGACCAGTGAAGCGATCACGATGCCGATCAGGCCCATGAACAGGAACGAGCCGAAACCGGAAAGATCGGCCTTGGTCGTATAGCCCCACAGGCTCATGGCGCCGAAGGTCGCCGCGGTGATGAAGAACACCTGCGCCACGCTCGCGCCCGTATAGACGAGCAGGATCGGCGCCAGTCCGATGCCGACCAGCCCCGCATAGGCCCAGAACGTAGCCTGTGCCGCGCCCACGCTCATCCGGTCGATCCGGAACGACATGAACAGCACCAGCCCGAGCGGCGCGAACAGCGCGATCATGCCGAGCAGCGTCAGGCCCATCGCATGATTGACGGGGTTGATGCGGTAAAACAGTTCGCCGAACGAGGTCTCGGCGGTCAGCCAGGCCGTGGCGCCGGTCAGCGCCAGCCCTACCAGCATGTAATTGTAGACGCGCAGCATGTGGGCGCGCAGCCCGGCGTCGATTGCGCCGGCCGCCGCCGTCTGGCTGCGCAGCACGCGATTGTCGTAGTCAGCCATCTGGCAATTCCTCCTGGGTCCGAATCCGGACCGGGTCGCACACAATATCGGGCTTGGGAGCCGCCGGATCAAGGCGCGGCCCAGGGCGCCGGAATTACGGATTTCTTAACTGCGCGGCTGGCTTTGCGGCCAGCGCCGTCCAGCTGGTGGCAAATCCGAAGACGAGAGTGGCCAAAGCGCCTCCTGCCACGGTCAGCAGAACCGCGCGCCAGTCGAAGGCGAGATGCACCTCGAAGACCCGGCGCGTGACGAGCCAGGCCGCAGCCGTTCCGGCGCTGAGCGCGAGCGCGCCGGTCAGCACGCCGACGAGCGCATATTCAATGGCATAGACGAGGGCGATCTGAGATCGCGTCGCGCCCACCACCTTCATCACCGTCGAATCGTAGAGCCGCGCGCGCTGGCCCGCCGCGACCGCGCCGGCGAGCACCAGCAGCCCGGCCAGAATCGTCACAAGGCTTGCTGCCCGCACGCCGAAAGCGAGCTGGCCGAGGAGCGTGTCGAGCTGCGCGATGACGTCACGCACCCTGACCGTCGAGACCGAATGAAAGCGGTCGGTCACCGCGCGGTAGAGTGCGTCCTCGTCGCGCGGCGCGACGCGCACCGTCGCGAGGAAACTGTGCGGCGCCTTGTCGATGATGCCGGGCGAAAGGATGAGGATGAAGTTCTGCCGCCCATTGCTGAAATCGACGTGGCGCAGATTGGCGATGCGTCCTTCGATCTCGCGGCCGAGAACGTTGAGCGTTACCGAATCGCCGACCTTGAGACCCATGCCTTCCGCCAGCTCGGCGTCGAAAGAGATGAGCGTCGGTCCCCTGTAATTGGCGGGCCACCACCGTCCCGAAGCGAGGTCGGCGTCTTTCGGTTGCGCGGCCGCGTAGGTGATGCCGCGGTCGCCGCTCAGCGCCCAGCGCGAATCGCTGGCGACCTTCGCTTTCGCGGCGGGGACGTGGTTGAGCGCGGTGATCCGTCCACGGATCATTGGCGTCCGCCGGTAGTCGCGCACAGAGCCGAAGCGCGCGATGGTGCTGTCGAACGCTGCGACGTCTGCGGGCTGAATATCAACGAAGAAAAAGGTGGGCGCGGATTCGGGAAGGGAATCGTTCACCTGCGCGGAGATCGTGCGGTCGAGCAGCGTCACCGCTGCGAGAAGCGAAAGCCCGAGCCCGAGCGCCACGATGACCGAATCCGTCGGCGAGCCGGGCCGCGTCATGTTGGCGAGTGCAAGCCGCGGAGCCGGGCGCGACGCGGCGGGCAGTGTGCGCAGCAGGACTCTCAAACCGGCAGCCGCGAGCCGGAGCGCGACGAATCCGCCCGTAGCACCCGCGAGAAACCACAGCGTGAAGGCGCGTGACGGCGAAACGGCGAGAGCCAGCGCGAGGATGAGCAGCGCCGCACCGGCCGCCGTGGCGAGGTAGGGCAGGCGGCCCCGCACCTGCGCGGGCGCAACGAGATCGCGGAACAGGCCTGCCGGCGCGATCTCGCGGGCGCGCGCGAGCGGCGGGACGGCGAACGCGGCGGCGGAGAGCATGCCGAACACGAAGGCGAGTGCGAGGGGTCCCGGGAAGATCCGGAAGCTCGCCGGGACCGGAAGCTCCGCGCCGTACACATGCTCGACGATGAACGGAATCGCGGCACCGAGGAGCAAGCCGGTCAGCGAGGCGAGCGCCGCGATCGCCATCGCCTGCAGGAAGAAAATCAGGAAGATGAGGTGGCCGTCGGCGCCCAGCGCTTTCAGTGTCGCGATTTCCTCGCGCTTGCGATCGATGAAGGCGCGCACCGCCTGGCCCGCGCCGACGCCGCCGACGGCGAGCGCCGTCAGTCCCACGAGCGTGAGAAACACGCTCACCTGCCGGATGAAACGGTCGGTGCCCGGCGCTGCGTGATCGCGGTCGCGGATCTGCCAGCCGGCATCGGGGAAGCGCGCCCGGGCCTCGCGCCGGAACGCGGCGATCGATGCGTTCGCGGGCAGCTTCACGCGCGTGCTGTAGTTGATCAGGCTGCCGGTGGTGACGAGTCCGGTGCGATCGAGCGCGGCCGTTGAGATGATCGCGTGCGGCCCCAGGCTGAAGCCGCCGGAGAGTCGGTCGGGCTCGTCGGTCAGCACGGCCGCGATGCGGAAGGACTGGTTTCCGATTCGCATGCGGCCGCCGCGTGCGAGGCCGAGCCGGTCGAGCAGAGTTTGCTCGACAATCGCGCCGCAGCTTTCTTGTGTGCACGCCAATGACGTTTTCAGATTTGTCGCCGGCGAGAGGCCGACGCTGCCATAGAGCGGATAGAGATTGTCGACGGCTTTCAGTTCGATCAGCTGGCGCGCCGCGTTCGCGCCGTTTGCATAGGCCATCGCGCGCATGGAGATGGTTTCGGAGATCGTGCCGCGCGCTGTAACAAATGCACGCTCCACCGCGCCCATCGGACGGTGAACAAGCTCGACCGCGATGTCACCGCCGAGCAGTGCGCGTCCGTGGTCCGCGAGTCCGGCGAGCAAGGCGTCGGCAATCGAATCGACTCCCGCGATGGCCGCCACGCCGAGCACGAGACAGGCGAAGAAAATGCGGAAGCCCGAGAGCCCGCTGCGCAATTCACGCTGCGCCAGCCGCCATGCGAGCGCAAGCGAGTTCATGCCGACGCCGTGTCGGCCACGATCGCGCCATCCTTGAGCTTCACGATTCGCTTGCAGCGGCGCGCGAGCGTCTCTTCATGGGTGACAAGGAACAGCGTGGTGTTCGTGCGTTCGGGCAAAGCAAAGAGCAGCTCCGCCACCTCTGCGCCGGTTTCGGTATCGAGATTGCCGGTCGGCTCGTCGGCGAAGAGGACGCGCGGGCGTACGACCATCGCGCGCCCCAGCGCGACGCGCTGCTGCTCGCCGCCCGACAACTGGCCGGGATAGTGATGCGCGCGCGCGGCCAGTCCTACGCGACCGAGCTCATCGCGCGCGCGTTGAAACGCGTTGGCCTCGCGCGCGAATTCCAGCGGCAGCGCGACATTCTCGAGCGCCGTCATCGTGGGGATCAGATGGAACGACTGGAACACGATGCCGACCGTGTTGCGGCGCAGCCGGGCGAGCGCATCCTCATTGAGGTTCGACAGATCCGTTCCCGCGAGGAGCGCGCGTCCCGCGGTTGGTTTCTCGAGTCCCGCCGCCACCATGAGCAGCGAGGATTTGCCCGAGCCCGAAGGTCCGAGCAGCGCCACCGATTCCCCAGCTTCGATGCTGAGCGAGACGCCGCGCAGCACCGCGACCGGCCCCGCCGCGCTCCCCAGCTCCAGCCGCACATTGTCGAGAACGATCGCGGGCGTGGGCATCACATCGGCGCGTGTTCAGCGTGATGCGCCTTTTTTTTAACGCAGTGGACGCAGAGGATGCGCGGAGGACGCAGTGGAAAATGGCGCGCGAAGCGCGCAATGGCATTCCGCGTCCCCTGCGCATCCTCTGCGACCACCGCGTTAAACCTTTCTTTCTACGCCGGGCGTGATAGGCGATATGGCATGAAGGGCGCCCGATTCAAGCTGACCGGCATCATCATGGCCGTGCTCGCGCTTGTCGCAAGCACGAGCGGGCCGGCTTGTGCCGCACCCCTCAAAATCCTCGCCTTCGGCACCAGCCTCACGCAGAGCTTCGGCGTGCCGCCGGGAATGGAGCTGCCGGCCATTCTGCAGGCGAAGCTCGACGCCGCACATATCGCGGCGCACATCATCAACGCCGGCGTGTCGGGCGATACGTCCGCCGACGGGCTCTCGCGCATCGACTGGTCGCTCGCCGATCATCCCGACGCGGCTATGGTCGAGCTCGGTTCGAACGACGCGCTGCGTGGCATCGATCCGCGCGAGAGCGAGCAGAACATCTCCTCCGTTCTCGAAAAATTGACCGCTGCCCATGTGCCCGTGCTGCTGCTCGGCATGAAGGCGCCGCGCAATCTCGGGCGCGAATACGCCACCGCCTTCGACGCGATCTATCCGCGGCTTGCGGCGCGCTATCATGCGATTCTTTATCCGTTCGTTCTCGACGGCGTGGCGCTCGATCCGAAGCTCAACCAGGAGGACGGCATTCATCCCAATCCTGCCGGCGTGAAGGTGATCGCCGCGCGGCTCTTTCCCTATGTGCAAAAGCTGATCGCGGAAGCACAGCACAGGAAAGACGCGCGTTGATGTTCAGGCGTGTCCTCTCCGTCGGTGGCTTCACGCTGCTGTCGCGCATCACCGGCTTCGCGCGCGACATCCTGATGGCCTGGTTTCTCGGCAAGGGCGTGTTGTCGGACGCGTTCATCGTCGCGTTCCTGTTCCCCAACAATTTCCGCGCCATTTTCGGCGAGGGAACGATCAATCCGGCGTTCCTGCCGCGCTATGCGGCGCTGCGCGCGAAAGGCGAGGTGGCGGCGGCGGAACTGTTCGCCGACCGCATCTTCTCCTGGCAGATGGCGGCCCAGCTCGTCCTTCTGGTGCTGGCGCTCGTCTGCATGCCCGCGATCATCCATGTTCTGGCACCCGGCTTTGCGGACAATCCCGGGCAGCTCGCACTCACCGTCCAGCTCGCGCGCATCACCTTTCCCTATCTCATTCTGACGCTCGTGGCCGTGCAGCTCTCCGCAATGCTGAACGCGATCGAAAAATTCTGGGCCGCGGCGGCATGGTCCAATTTTCTTAATCTCGCGATGATTGCGACGCTGCTGGCGTCGCGCTGGTTTCCGAATGCGGCGTTCGCGGCGGCATGGGGCGTTCTCTTTGGTGGTGTCGCGCAGCTTATCTTCATGCTGTGGGCGGCGCGGAATGACGGGCTGACGCTGCGCATCGCGTGGCCGCGCTGGACACCGGAGGTCAAGGAGTTTTTCATCGCGTTCGGCGCAGTGACTGTCGGTGCGGCAAGCTATGTCATTGCGCCGTTCATCGACACGGTGATCGCGAGCCTGTTGCCGACCGGCACGCGGACGGCGCTCTATTACGCGGACCGCATCAATCAATTGCCGCTCGGCGTGCTCGGCATCGCGCTCGGCACGGTGCTTCTGCCGGCGATGTCCTCGCGTCTGGCGCTCGACGATCGCGCGGGTTCGGATCACGCGCAGAACCGCTCCGCCGCGCTCTCGCTGCTGCTGACCTTGCCGTTCGCCGCCGTGTTCGTCGTCATTCCCGACACGATCATGCGCGCGATCTTCGCCCATGGTGCGTTCGACAAGAACGCCGCGGCGCTTTCGGCGCTGGCCTTGGCGACCTACGGCGTGGGGCTGCCGGCGATGGCGCTCGTCCGCATCTTCGCCTCAACCTTCTATGCGCGGCACGACACGATGACGCCGGCGCGCGTGACGGTTGCCGCGATCGCGCTGAACATTGCACTCAAATTCCTGTTCGTGTGGGGGCTGCATCTCGGCATCGCCGGCATTGCACTCGGCACGTCGATCGGCGCCTGGGCGAATGTGATGCTGCTTGTGATCCTCGGCCACCGCAGCAATCTGTTGCAACTCAGTGCCGATTTTTGGCGTTCGCTGGTTCCGGTGATCCTTGCGGGCGCAGCGACGGCCGCCGCCGCTTACGCCGCAGTCGCATTTGGACGGCAAATTGTGCATGCCGGTGGGCTGCATGAGGTTGTGCTGCTCGGCTTCGCTTTCGTCGCGGGAAGTCTTGCTTACGGCGCGGTGGTGGTTCTGTTTCGCAACCGTTTGCCGCTCGGCCGGTTCAGCGGCGCGGGAGCAGCCCCATGATGCGGCTCTTCGTGGCGCTCGCGCTGCCCGACGCGATCGCCGAATCTCTGCTCGCGCTGCAGGGTGGCGTGCCCGGCGCGCGCTGGATGACGCGCGAACGGCTGCATGTGACGTTGCGCTTCATCGGCGAGGTCGATGGCCGCGATGCAATTGCGATCGACGACGCGCTCGCCACCATCCGCGCGCCGCGCTTCTCGCTCGAGCTGAAAGGCGTCGGCGAGTTCGGCGGCAGGAATCCGCGCGCGCTGTGGGCGGGCGTGCGCGACCACGAGCAGGTCGCGCATCTGCAGCGCAAGATCGAAAGTGTGGTGCAGCGCATCGGCCTGCCGCCCGAGCCGCGCAAATTCGTGCCGCATGTCACGCTGGCCAGATTGCGCGGGAGCCCGCGCGACCGCGTCATCACCTTCCTCGCTGCGCACGCTCTTTATGCGAGCGCAAGTTTCGACATCGGCGCCTTCATCCTCTACTCCAGCATCCTGTCCCCCAACGGCAGCCTCTACCGCCCGGAGCGGGCGTATAAGCTGGAGTAGAGGAGGGAGTATCCTCCTCCGTGCGAAGCGCGGGGGAGGGGGACCGCGAAGCGGTGGAGGGGGCGGATGCCCACGAGAGGTTTGAATTCGTGCGAGATGCAATCATGCGGACCAGAAGAGGTCGTATAGAATTCAAATGCGCGCACCGATTCACGACAAGCGTAGAAATCCTTGGCTTGGGGAGAGCCGGATTCGGGTTTTCCGGCACGGGAAATTCAAAATGCCGAAGCGAACGAGGGTATGCCTGCCAGCATCGCGCAGGCGGCCGCCCCCTCCACCGCCTTCGGCGGTCCCCCTCCCCCGCGCTTCGCGCGGAGGAGGAACCAATGGTGCAAACTGTCCCTCTAATTTGCAGTAGAGCTGACGCATGAATTGCCCTCTCCCCTTGTGGGAGAGGGCTCAGGGAGGAAACTTTCACGCCCGTTCAGGCGCCGGTGAGGGGTAAGTTCACTCCTCCCCCTCGATCCCCTCCATGTCTTCGTCCGAGAGCCCGAAATGGTGGCCGATTTCGTGGACCAGGACGTGGCGCACGATCGCGCCGAGTGTCTCCTCGCCTTCCGCCCAGCAATCGAGAATGGGCCGCCGATAGAGGATCACCATCGTCGGCTCGGGCGATCCGCGATTGGCGGTGCGGTCAGCGAGATCGGGCCCCTGGAACAGGCCCAGGATCTCGAACTCGCTTTCGAGGCCGAGATCGCGCAGCACCTCTTCGTCGGGGAAGTCCTGCACCGTGAACACGATCCCGTCCACCAGGGCGCGGAACTCCGCGGGCAGTTCCGCGAAGCTCGATCGGGCAAGGCCCTCGAGATCGTCGAGCGACGGCGCCTCCCAGTTCGTCCAGTCCATGATTCCTGATCCCATGGCGACGCGCAGCGCGCAATCCTGTAGCATCGCGGTGCAATCCCGGAGTTGAAGCGATGCAGAAGCTCACCGAAGCCGCGCGCAAAAAGGCGCTCAAACAGCTTCCCCTGTGGCGCGAGGTTCCGGGCCGCGACGTGATCGCGCGCAAACTCGAGTTCCGCGATTTCAACGAGGCCTTCGGCTTCATGTCGCGCGTCGCGCTGCTCGCCGAGCGGATGGACCACCATCCCGAATGGATGAACGTCTACAAGACCGTCGATGTACGGCTGACCACCCATGACGCGGGCGGCCTGACCGAGAACGACATCAAGATGGCAAAAGCGATCGACGGCTACGCGAAATAACCCTCACCCTGAGCCTGTCGAAGGGTCACCCTGAGCCTGTCGTGCTTCGACAGGCTCAGCATGAGGTGTGAATGAATTCCCTGAGACGGGAATTTCCCGCTGTACCGGTTGCTGCCCCCTCCACCGCTTCGCGGTCCCCCTCCCCCACGCGCTGCGCGCGCGGGGGAGGAAAGAGCCGTGCGCGGGGTTTGGGCGAGGCGCGAATACTCACTTTCCTCCCTCGCGCGAAGCGCGGGGGAGGGGGACCGCGAAGCGGTGGAGGGGGCACGGCCGCGCAACCGACAATTCCGCCGTGTCGTATTACCCCAGCGGCCCTTCCTCCCGCGCCTTCTTCCTCCCCGGCCGCTCCCACATCACGCCCGGGAAGCCCTTGAGCGGCACGAGCTTTTCGCCGCGCCAGGCCCATTCGGGCGCTTCGCCCAGCCCAAGGTGATAGCGCGGCTCGCGCCCCGTCCGCGTCGCGAAAACGGCGCGCGGAATGTTGACCATCTTCGGCGCATGGGCCCGCTCATAGAACAGCGGCGTTCCGCAGCGCGCGCAGAAGCTTCGCACAATGCGCGTCTCGCCAAATTCGAATCGCGAGATGCTCGTCTTGCCCTTCAGGATGCGCACGCGGCTCTTCCAGCAGCCGACATAGGTCGCATAGGCGCAGCCCTGCGCGTGCCGGCTGGCCAGCGAGTGATCGTGCCACGCCCAGACGGCGGGAACATCGATCTCGAAGCGCACCACACCGCACACGCATTGCCCCACTGCCTGCGTCGTGGACCGCTTCGCCGGTTTGGTTTCCCTCTTGCGCAATTCTCTCCTCCGCACGGGGGGCGGTACAAAAAAAGATTGTCATGGCCCGCGCAAGCGGGCCACCCAGCTGGAAGCGACGGGAAGAGAAGTCATCAGCAAGAACCGGCGTTCGATAGCAGCCTCTTTCGGGTTTCAACTGGGTGGCCCGCTTGCGCGGGCCATGACAAGATAAAATGATGGTTTGAATCCGAACAGGAGGGGCACCGGCGATGTGGCGGAAGATCGGTTCGGTTGTGGCGGGGCTCGCGGCCTGGGTGGTGATCGCGACGATTCTCGACCGCGCGCTGCGCTTCGTGTGGCCCGAATACGCGGCCGCGCTTCCCGTGTTCCAGTTCACACTGCCGATGATGTTCGCGCGCCTGACCGAAGGCGCCCTGACCACGATCGCCGCAGGATGGTTCGCACGCCGGATCGCGCGCACGCCCCTATGGCTCGCCTACGTCCAGGGCGGACTGATCCTGCTCGCCTTCCTGCCCGTGCATTACAGGCTCTGGCACAGTTTTCCCGTCTGGTATCACCTCACCTTCCTCGTCCCCCTCATCCCGCTGACCCTGCTCGGCGCGAGCCTTGCCCGGCCTGCGGGCCGCCCGGGCGGCGAAACCGCATCCCTCCCGCCCTCGGGGCGCTGACCACGCTGCGGCATTGTTTTCGTAGAGGCAATTGTATATACACATGGCGGAGCGCCGGCTGTGGAATTTCGGCCGCAGCAAGGAAGGGCGTTTTGTAATGGTCGTGTTCACCATGCGCTCTGTCGACGGAGGCGTGCAGGTCCGGCCCGTCAGCGCCCGCTATATGCACAGGAAGGAAGTGGAGAATTATGAGAGGCACTTCAAAGCTTAAGAAACTTCCCAGCCTCAAGACCGATCGCGAGGCGGAGGAGTTCGTTGATACGGCCGATCTGTCGGAATACGATCTGTCAGGGATGCGTTTTGTCCGTTTCGAGCTCAAGCCAAAGGACAAGTCGATCAATCTGCGGCTTCCGGAGCCCCTTCTGAACGCCGTGCGCGATCGTGCGAAGCGCGCCCGGATGCCCTATCAGCGTTTCATCCGCATGGCGCTCGAGCGTGCCGTGGCAGCGAAGCGGTAGCGGGCATCATGGGTCGCCGGGACAACAGCCCGGCGATGACGAATATTAGGAAATTGGGATGTGTGCACGCTCCAGCGCGGGATGATTTTGAGTCGAGTCGCCCTTCGACAGGCTCAGGGCGAGGAACTTGTTTAACCCTCATGCTGAGCTTGTCGAAGCATGAGAACTCCGATCGGACTTGATCGCATCCCGCTCCAGGCGCAGCGCAGCGGCGCCAGCACGCACCCCCTCACAGCTTCGGCGGCGCGTCGAAACTCGTCCATGTCTGTTCGAGTATCTTCCACGCGCCGCCCTTCTCGCGCCGGAAGAGAAACAGATACGCACCCCGCGAAGGAATCGGCTTGCCGCCCTTCACCGGCGTGATGGTCTCTTCATAGGTGCCGCTGTCGTAGCCCAGCGTGCCGGACCTGGCGGTCTCCAGACTGTGGAGAACGACATGCGGGTCATAATTATCGAGCAGGCCCGCGAAGTTCTTGCGGATCGCCGCCAGCCCCACCCATCGCGGACCGATCGTCGGCAGGAACACCGGCTCCGGCGCATAGAGCGCGATGACCGCATCCAGTTTCTTCGCGCTCCAGTCCGCCGCCCATTTTTCGGAAAGCGAGCCGGCGGCGTGGGCGGGGCTGCTCGCCGATAGCAGCACGCAGCCGAACACAGCAATCATGGACACGGTCAGTTTCATTGGGCCCTCCGTCGCCGCGCAGCCTACCAGCTTATCCACGCAATTTTCACGCGTGCCCGGCACCGCCGAGACCAACGACGGAAGTTGCGAAGAAAATGGCCGATTTTTCTTGCAATCTCATGTGACAAATCCTATGAACTTAGTCCCAACTTCAGATGTTTTGTCACATGCCGGCAAACCCCTCAAACCAGTCCAGCAGGGCCATCGAACTCACAAAAAGGCGGGGCATTGCCCGGCTGAGCGAACTCATGGCGGCGGGGGTGAACCAGGAAACGGTCGCGCGTCTCGCCCGCGAAGGGCGCATCACGCGGCTTGCGCGCGGCCTCTACCAGCTCCCCGGCGCCGATCTCCAGGCCGGTCACGGATTCGCAGAAGCGTGCAAGCTCGTCCCAAAGGGTGTCGTTTGCCTTGTGTCGGCGCTCCAGTTCCATGAGCTGACCGTGCAGCTTCCCCGCTTCATATGGATGGCGATCGAGTCATCCGCATGGAAGCCCCATGTCGCCTATCCACCGCTCAAATTTGTCAGGTTTGGAAAAGCCGCTCTCTCCGAAGGCGTCGTAAGCCGCAAGATTGAAGGCGTAACGGTCCGCGTCACCAATCCTGCCTGCACCATTGCCGATTGTTTCCGGTTCCGCAGCAAAGTTGGCATTGACGTGGCGCTGGAGGGCCTGCGCGAAGTGCTGAAGCGGAAACTCTGCACGTCCGATGCGATCATGAAGGCGGCCCAGCGCCGCCGCATCTGGACAAAGCTGCGCCCCTATCTCGAAGCGACCGTAGATCATGGCGGATAAATACAGAAATTTTAAGGCGCTTCGCGAAGGTGAGCGTAAAGGCATCGATTTCCAGATACGTGTTTACAACAGGAGTTCGTCCGCGGCCATTATTGCGCCGCATGGCGGCAAAATCGAACCGAACACATCCGACATTGCCACCGCAATTGCGAACGATACCTCAAGTCTATATTGCTTCGAGGGGACGAAACGAGCTGATAACGAGACGCTGCATATAACGTCACATAACTTTGATGAACCTAGATGTCTCGCTCTGATATCTGGTACCGATACCGTCGTTGCCATTCATGGATGCGCGGGCGGGGATGAGTCCGTCGGCGTTGGCGGTTTGGATATGAAGCTTCGAGATGCAATCCGCGATGCCTTAACACAGGTCGGGTTTAAGGCTGCGGCTATTGAACATGGCAATCTTGCCGGAACTGACAAGAATAACATCTGTAACAGAGGACGATTTGCGAAAGGCGTTCAGCTTGAAATTACGAAGGGACTGCGGGACCGGCTAAGAGGTGCACATCTCGAAAAATTCGCCGGTACCATCCGAAATGCCATCGAAAGCGGCGGGTGACCAATTTTAGGTTCGTGCTGGCCTTAGACGAGCAGTTTTCCTTGGACGTAGGATTTTAGATACGACACCAGCGCCGAAGCCTCGATGCGCGCCAGCACGCCGCCGGTGCGCGGCACGGGCATTGGCACATCCAACAGGCGGAGCTCGCCGCCGAGCCGATCCAGTCGCCAAGCTTTCACAGGCGCCGCCTTTCGAGGGCTAGGCTTGCACGACGCTCTGCCGGCCCTGCCGCAGCGCCCGCGCCGATAGGGGACCGCCCGGCGGACTTTGCGGGGCGACGCAATCGGAACTAGCCTTCTTGCAGTCGATTCAAATTGGCGTGGGGCGGTGGGTGGCGTACACGTTTACACCGGGATCATTGGTTCGCGCTCGCGGACGCGACTGGATCGTTCTGCCCGATCAGGAACCCAGTGTTGTTCGGCTTCGGCCACTGACGACGGCGCTTGCCGACGAGGTTGGAATCTTCCTTCCTCTCGAAGGTCACCAAATCACGTCGGCCGAGTTTGCCCCGCCCCAGACCCGAGCGCCCCGGCGATGCGACGGGCGTGATGACTCTGTTCAATGCGGCCCGTCTCAATCTTCGATCCGGTGCAACGCCGTTCCGCTCATTGGGGCGAATCTCGGTTACGCCGCGGCCGTACCAGTTCGTACCTCTCATCATGGCTCTTCGGCTGGATCCGGTGCGGCTATTGATTGCGGACGACGTTGGCGTCGGCAAGACGATCGAGGCTGGTATGATCGTACGCGAGCTCCTCGACCGCGGCACTGCGAAGCGACTCGGGGTCCTCACGCCGGCGCATCTTTGCGATCAATGGCAGCGCGAGTTGAGCGAGAAATTTGCGATCGATAGCGTCCTCTTTCAGCCGTCTCAAATCGCCCGCCTTGAGCGTGACATGCCGCGCAAGGACATCACCATCTTCGCACACTACCCGAAGTTCGTTGGCAGCATAGATTTCCTAAAATCGGAGCGCCACCGTTTGGCCTTCCTGCGCGACGCGCCTGACCTTATTATCGTTGACGAGGCACACATTGCCGCGCGCCCCGGCGGTGCGTCCGCCGTCGAACACCAGCGCTACGAGCTACTCCGCGATCTGGCGAAGGACGCATCTCGACACATTATCCTGGTTACCGCGACTCCACACAGCGGAATCGAGGAGGGCTTCCGGTCACTCCTTGGCTTGCTCAACGCGGAATTCGAGACGGAGACAAGAAACAAGAATTTGCTGCCTCACGTCATTCAGCGCCGGCGCCGCGATGTGGAGAAGTGGCTGGGGAGCGATACGCCATTTCCAGAGCGCGTTTCCAGCGAGGAACGTTACGAGCTGGGAGGTGAATATCGAAAGTTGTTCGAAGACGTTCTCGAATATTGCCGCGAGGCGGTGGCGACCGGCACCACACTTAAGGCGGCGCAACAACGCGTACGCCATTGGGCAGCGATCGCCATCTTGCGGTGCCTGCTGTCAAGCCCTGCCGCAGCTGCTTCCGTTCTTGGAGCGCGAGTCGACCGCATGGCTGACGCGGCATCGGCCGACGAAAGCCGAGACGAAATTGATCGCTCATATCGGCCCCAAGTGATGGATGTCCTGGGCGACGAAGAAGAGACGGCGGACTATTCACCAACGGCTCCTGTGGAGGATGTCGGGGCTGCCTGGAGTGACACCGAACAACGTCGGCTCTTGCGCTATAGGGATCGCGCTCGTGACCTCCGTGGCTCACAAACCGATCGCAAGCTGGCAAAATTGATCGAGGTGCTGAAAGAACTCCTAGCCGAGGGACGTCGCCCCATCGTTTTCTGTCGCTTTATCCCGACGGCGACTTACGTGCAGGAGTCACTTTCATTCCATTTCAAGAGAACGACCATCGTGGCGGTCACCGGCGAATATGACGACGATCAGAGAAAAGAGCGTATTGCCGAGTTGGTGACCAGTGATCCCCGGATTCTCGTTGCAACAGACTGCTTGAGCGAGGGTGTCAATCTGCAGGAGAATTTCGACGCTGTCGTGCACTACGATCTGCCATGGAATCCAAATAGGCTGGAGCAGCGTGAAGGTCGAGTCGATCGGTATGGTCAACCGAAGGCGACAGTGCAAACAGTTCTCCTCTACGGCTCGAACAATCCCGTGGATCAGGTTGTTTTGGATGTACTGATACGGAAGGCGCAGAAGATTCGGCGTGACTTGGGCATCGCCGTTCCGGTGCCAGTTGAAGCGGAACAAGTCATCCAGACCGTCGTCAACAATGTTCTCTTAAGAGGCAAAGGGCGAACAGTTCAACTCGAACTCGCTCTCGAAACACCGGACACGAGCCGCCTCCACGAAGCTTGGGATGAGGCCGCAGAACGTGAGAAGCGCCAGCGCGGTTATTTCGACCAGCACGGCATCAAGCCCGACGAAGTCGCCCGCGAAATCGAGGCGACAGATAACGTCCTTGGCGATACGACCGCCGTTCTGCATTTTCTCGGCGACGCGCTCCAGCGCTTTGGCGGTAGCCTGACGACGGGAAAGAGCGGCGAAGGGGTTTTCTCACTCTCGCCTGGAAGCCTCAAACAGAAACTTCAACCGTTCAGCGAAACTGGCGAGTTTCCAATCACGGTTACTTTGGATCGACAAAAGGACCCGGACGCGCTTTATCTCGGCCGCACACATCCGCTTGTGGCACGCGTCTGCGACGCTGTCCTAAGTGAAGCATTTTCGTCCGGCGGTGACGATCGCTTCGCTAGATCGGGAGCGATGTTCACAGAGGCGGTCGCGCGCTGGACGGCGCTCGTCCTCATGCGTTTCCGCTATCGATTCATTGAGGAAATTGAGGAATTCGCGGAGGAGATCGTGCTGGCGGCCTTCGAGCGAAGCGAAAACGGACTTCGCTGGTTGGAACCTCTTCCGACGGCTGCTCGCATTCTTGCCGAATCGGCGGTGCCTCGCGTCAATATTTCACGCGAGGAGCGCGCTGATAACATTGAGCGCGCCCTCGCGATACTCGAGGCTGATCCGGATTGGTTCCGGCCGATCCTCAACTCGCGGGTCGCGGAATTGGAGCTGGCGCATCAGCGGCTCCGAGCCCTTTTGAAGAAACACCCGCTGAAGATCAGCCCACACCTGCCTCCCGACATTCTAGGCTGCTTTGTGCTCGTTCCCGCCAAGGGCCAGATTTGATGGCCCACATTGCGATCACTATCGAGGGCGGTCTCATCAGTGGCGATCTTCTCGAGAGGATCGCGGCAACCCCCCAAGCGGTCGATGGACAAAGACCCACAGACTTCGGCGTCGAAGGCAGGCTCAGCGAAGAGATCCAGAGTGCGTTCTCTGACGCAGGAGCTTATTGGACAGCGCTTCGAGCTCGCCTGCATCGCGCCAAGGAGAGCACAACGACGGTTACGCGCGAGACTTGGGTGCTGCCGCTTCTGGAAGAGCTTGGCTATAACCTTCGTTTTCAGCGCGCGGCGCTTCAGGCAGGGGGCAACAGCTATGCGATTTCGCACCGCCTAGGTGACGACGCAACCGGTCCGCCGATCCACATAGTCGGATCGGACCAAGAGCTCGAGAAGCGCGGCGAGGCAAAGCAGAGCCCGCACGCACTGGTGCAGGACTACCTGAACCGGTCAGACGCGCTTTGGGGGATTGTTACCAACGGAATTCGTCTACGCCTGCTCCGCGATACGACTCGATTCTCCAAACCGAGCTACATCGAGTTCGACCTCGAAGCAATGTTGGACGGAGGGCTCTATAGCGAGTTCGTACTGTTTTATCGGCTCATTCACGTTAGCCGTTTGCCGCGTGGCGCCGGTGATGCGCACGAATGTTTTCTCGAGCGGTACCACCAGCAGGGCATTGAGGAAGGCGGTCGGGTCAGGGAGAAGTTGCGTGACGGAGTCAAGGATGCTCTTGAGATACTCGGGACTGCCTTTCTGGCGCATCCAGACAGCGCAAATTTCCGCGATAAGTTCGCCGCTAAACATCTCGCCGACATCGATTATTATCGCCAGCTTCTTCGTCTAATCTACCGGTTGCTCTTCCTCATGGTGGCCGAGGAGCGCCGCCTCCTCTTCGTCCCTTCGCTCGAGGTCGCCGCCCGGCAGGAAATCTACATCCGTTGGTATTCGATTGCGCGACTTCGCGAGCGGGCCGACGCCCGGTTGTTCGACGATAGCGAGAGCGACCTCTGGCAGGGTCTTAAGCAGACCTTCCGTCTTTTTGAGAATGCAAAAACTGCCTCCGAACTCGGGTTAACTGCGCTCGATGGCGAGTTGTTCGGACGCTTTGCCTGCGCGGATCTAATTGACACGCGAACCAGCCCGGGACCGCATCTGTTCAATGACAAACTGCTTTTAGCTATCTGGCACCTCTCGACCTTTGAGGATGTTGGAGGAAAGAAGAAGCGAGGACACCGCCGCCGTGTGAATTTTGCCGGTCTAGATGTCGAGGAGTTAGGTTCAGTCTATGAGGCGTTGCTCGAATACCATCCGCAGGTAACGATTGAAGGCGAGCGGTCAAAATTTGAGCTCGTTGAAGGCAGCGAACGAAAAAGCACTGGCTCGTATTATACGCCGCCTGAACTCGTGCGGGAGTTGGTCAAAAGTGCACTCGAGCCCGTGCTTGAAGATCGTTTGGCAAAAGTAAGTACGAAGGACCAAAAGGAGCGCGCGCTTCTCTCGCTCAAGGTCTGCGATCCCGCGTCCGGCTCTGGCCATTTCATTCTCGCCGCCGCGCGTCGGATTGGGCGCGAGCTGGCGCGCATCCGCTCGGACGAAGCCGATCCCAACCCTCAAGATTACCGGCGCGCCATCCGCGACGTGATCCGTCACTGCATTTACGCCACCGACAAGAACCCACTAGCCGTCGACCTCTGCAAGGTCGCGCTCTGGATCGAGGGGCATGCGATCGGGTTGCCGCTTTCCTTTCTCGATAACCACGTAAAAAATGGCGACAGCCTAGTCGGCGTCCTCGATCTCGGTGTGCTCGAAGCAGGCATTCCCGACGGCGCCTTCGGCGCCACGAAGGGCGACGACAGGAAGGTGGCAAGCGGCATCAGAAAACGTAACAATGCCGAGGCCAAGGAGGTCTCCCTCTTCCGCCACAACATTAAGGGAGAGATTGAGAAGATCGCTGGCGCGTTCGCGGCGGTCGCCGAATTGCCAGAAAACACACCCGACGAGGTTCACGCCAAAGAGGCAGCCTACGCCTCGCTTTGTGATGGCGCCGAGTGGCTGCGCGTGAAAGCCGCGTGCGATCTTTGGACCGCAGCTTTCTTCGCCCCGCTGAGCGCGGACGAACAAACGGCGGTACCGACCACGCGTAATGTCTGGGACGCAATATTGGGGCATCGACCGCAGGGGCGCATCGCCGGATTGATGACGGTCCTGTCCAACGAGCTACTCTTTTTCCATTGGCCGCTCGAATTCCCTGAGGTCTTCGCGCAGGGCGGCTTCGACGTGATGCTGGGGAACCCACCCTGGGACGTCGTACAACTCAGCGACGAGGAATTCTTCGCTGCGAGGATTCCTGCAGTCGCCGCCTTAAAAGGTGTCAAAAGGAAGCGTGCTATTGCCGCGCTTGAGCACAGCGACCCAGCATTGTGGAAACTATATTGCGAAGAATCTCAAGTCATTGAGAATTTGAATGATTTTATTCGCGGATCGGGCAGATACAAGCTCGCCTCGGTTGGGAAGGCCAACACCGCCTCGTTGTTTGTTGAAACCTATCTGGATCTCAGTGCGCTTCAGGGACGAGCGGGGCTCATAACTCCGGCTGGCATTCTGTCCGACGACACAAGCAAGTTATTGTTTCAGGCGATCACCTTGAATCATCGACTGGTATCAGCGATCTCTTTCGAGAACGAAGAATTCATATTTCCTGGCATCGCAAACGTCGTGCGATTCACCTTGCTCACATTGTTGGGTGCCGGCAAGAAGGAAATGAATGCCGAATTGGCATTCTATATTCGCAAGATCGAACAAATCCAAGAGCGGGAACGATTCTTTCAGCTGACATCGACCGAATTCCAATTGTTCAATCCGAATTCCCTAACTTGCCCAATTTTCCGAACGCGAGCCGATGCAACTCTGACCAAGAAAATATATCTTGAGGTGCCCGTGCTCGTTAAGGACGATGATGCAGAGCAAATAAACCCATGGAATGTGCTGATTCAACAAAATTGTTTTTCGCATACTACAGACGGCGATTGGTTTCTGTCGGGCGAAGAGATTCGTCGCCTTGGAGGATCGCCAAGCCTAGGGAACTGGCAAGCCGAAGATGGACGCGTATGGTTGCCGTTGTATGAGGCCAAATTATCGCTTCGGATCGTATCATCTTTACGGCAAAGCAAAGGGGCGTGGCGGGCGCGGATTGCCTCCTGTCACAGAACCGGAACATGAGGATCCAACGTTTCGCATGGAACCTAAGTATTGGGTAGACTCTGACGAAGTTGATAAACGTCTTAACTACTTAAATTGGACACGGAACTGGCTTCTCGGATGGCGTGACGTTGCAAATTCGAAGGTCGAGCGGACCGTCATATTCACGATTATTCCAAAGGCCGCGACCGACGACTCGTTTTCGCTGTTGCTTCCAAGATCTGCAACTGTGCGCTCAATCTGCTGCCTCCTAGCAAACCTCAATGCACTGCCATTTGACTATATTGCGCGCCAAAAAGTTGGCGGTACGCATCTCAGGAAAAATACAATAGTTCAGTTGCCTGTTCTGCCTCCCGACAGATATTCTGCCAGTTGCGTCGATTTTGTCGCGACCCGCGTTCTGGAGCTCATATACACGGCGGATGATGTCCGCGCCTTTGCGGAGGATCTCGGCTATGACGGTCTGCCGTTCCGTTGGGACGCGGACCGGCGCTCGCTGCTGCGCGCCGAACTCGATGCCTACTACGCCTATCTCTACGGACTGACGAAACGCGAGCTCGAATACATCCTCGATCCGAAGGCGGTGATGGGCTCGGACCACCCGTCCGAGACGTTCCGCGTGCTCAAGGAGAACGAGTGTAAGCAGTTGGGCGAATACCGTACGCAGCGACTTGTATTGGATGCATGGGATCGCTTCGTCGCCGACGGCACCTTTGACGTCGGTAAACTGCGTGATCCGCAATATATCGATCGTGTGGCCGAGGAACTTTCAAGGACGCGCGCGCGGCTCGAGGAGTCCCAACGCAGTCAGCACGCTCTCCTAGCGCTCGCCGGGCAGACGCCAAAGCCGACACTCTTCGTCGAAGGCGCCACCGACGTCGCTATCCTAGAGTCCGCTTGGTCGATATTCTTCGCGAACCAACCTCTTCCGGTAAAGGTGCTTGCCGCTGGCGGAACGAAGGAGATGGGAAGCCTCGCAGGTTCTGGCAGAGCGCTGCGCGAAGTTCTTGGCAATAAGGTCGTACTCGCACTCGCAGACAACGACGCCGCTGGGCGCAAGTTGATCGAAGACGGGCACATCAAAAAGGGTGGCGTGTTCAAACAGCTGACTAACGGAATTCACTGGTGCCTGTTAAAGCCCACGGACACGTTCGCCGCAGCGATGAAGGCGCACGACATTCCCTCTACTTATTGGCCCTTCACGCTCGAGGCGGCGTTTGCACCCTCGCTCCGACGCCTGGCGGCGGATGTGGGCGCTTGGCGCTTTTCCGGCACCCCGCAGTCCGAGCTTCTCGACAACCCAGATCTCGCCCGCCGTCTGTTTACGCTCTTGACGACACTAGGCCCCGATGATGACGCCTACTGGTACTTGATGGCGCCTGCATCCGACTCAAAAGATGCTTTTGCGAAATGGATTACCCAACCGGAGCGGCGTACGGAAACGAACTACGCCGCTTTCGAGGAAATTATGCGGGGCTTACGCAATCTCCTTGCTCGGCCCGAGAATGGTGATGTGGATCGTTCGCGTTTGAAGCGCGGCGCAGCATAAGGGAGACGGACGATGTCCTTCGACGTCTTTGGGCTACGCGATCGTGTCGTCGGCGAATACCGGGACTACGTTGAAAGCTTTATCCACGTTCGCGATCAGCGGGTTAACGATTACGTCCACACGATGCTTGCAGGCGGCGAGCTTTGGCCCGACGCGGTTCTGCAACTCAACCCATCTTATGAAAGCGCCGAAACACTCGGAGAGCTGGCCGACCAAGACGTGATTGCTGCGGACACGGCGCGTTTCTTCGGGCGCGACATCCGACTTCACTGGCATCAGCGAAAGGCAATCGACGCCGCACGTGCAAACGAACACTTTGTCGTTTCAACCGGCACAGGGTCTGGAAAGAGTCTTACCTATCTCGTCCCGATCGTAGATCATGTTCTCAAGAACCGGCCACAGGATCATTCGGTCAGGGCCGTTATCGTTTATCCGATGAACGCCCTCATCAATAGCCAGCTCGCCGCACTCGACGCCTTTCGGAAGAACTGGTCCGGCTGTCCCATAACCTTCGGTCGGTACACCGGTCAGGACCGCGGCAAGGAGCGGGAGCGCATCCTAACCGACCCTCCGCATATCCTGCTCACCAACTATGTGATGCTCGAATACATGCTAATTCGACCGACGGACCGGGCTCTGATTCATCAGGCGACGCGCGCGCTCAAATTTCTTTCGGTCGACGAGCTGCACGTTTATCGTGGCCGCCAAGGCGCCGATGTTGCGATGTTGATGCGCCGCGTCCGCCAGCGCGCGGGTGGCGACGACCTTCTCTGCATCGGTACTTCCGCCACTCTGGTCACCGGTGAAAACCGTGCCGACAATCGCGCCAAGATTGCCGGAGTGGGTAGCCGGCTCTTCGGTGTCGCGGTCAAGCCGGAAAACGTAATTGACGAAAGGCTGAGGCGAGTAATCAAACAGCCTGCGCCCACTACACCCGATGAGCTGAAAGCGGCCGTAACATGCCCACCGCCCGCGCCGACGATAGATGGAGTCGTCCATCATCCGCTTGCTGCTTGGGTAGAGACCACCTTCGGTCTTGACCTCGATCGCCATGGCAACCTCACGCGGCATAAACCGATCGCATTCGAAAACGGGTTAGGACGGTTGGTAGAGCAGAGCGCGCTGCCGATTGAGATATGCCGCGCTTCGCTGAAGGCAGTTCTCGCTGCTGGCAACGCGACCGAGCAACGGCCAGGCGAGCCTGTCTTTGCATTCCGACTACACCAGTTTCTCGCTTCGGGTGGCAGCGTCTACACAACGCTTGAAGCGCCTGATCGGCGGTCCTTTTCGACCGAAGGCCAATTCTACGCGCCGAAAGAGGACAACGAAGTGGAGCAGCGGGTGATGTACCCGCTCGCGTTTTGCCGGGAATGTGGCCAAGAGCACTGTCTCGCGTGCCTGGCGTCTGGATTGGAGGGCGGCCGACTCATTCCCCGTTCACCATTGCTTCACGCCGACGACGACCTTCCGGGTCTGCCCGGTTTTGTATCCCTGGAGGACGGCGTCCTTTGGAGCGAGAACGAGGATCTTCCCGATAATTTCTATGACGCGCAGCGTGGTGCTCTACGAATAAAATCTCATTACGAATTGCACGTGCCGAGTCGGATCTGGGTTACAGCCAACGGCAACGCGCATCGCGCACAAGTCAATGGTGCGCTTCCGGCATGGTGGCAGCCGCGGCCTCTGATGTTCTGCCTCCGGTGCCGCGCCGCTTACGACCTCCGCGAAAGCGACTTCCGCAAGCTCGTTACACTAAGCCAAACCGGCCGCTCGACAGCGACAACTGTGTTGTCGACTGGTGTGGTAACCGCATTGCCGGAATACGGTTTGACAAAGACCGAAGGCCCCAGTCGTCTCCTGAGTTTCACCGACAATCGGCAAGACGCCTCACTCCAGGCCGGGCACACCAATGACTTCGTCCAAGTCGTTCAATTGCGGGCTGCGCTTCTCACCGCTTTGCGGAAGGCACATGGAAATACTTTAACTTTCGACGCGCTTGGTGAAGCAACTTTTGAGGCTCTTAGCCCACGGCCTGAACATTTCATGACTGAGCCGGTTGACTCCGGCCCCGGTTACACAAGTGCCCGCGCAGTGATGATGGACTTACTTCATTATCTGGCGATCGAAGATTTGGCGCGGGCATGGCGCGTTGCGCAACCGAACCTTGAGCAGACAGGGCTTCTTAAGATCGAATACGCGGGACTGGATGATCTTTCCGAGAATAAAACGCTTTGGCACGATCCAATCATGGCGCGTGTCACTTCAGGCGCACGATTAAAAGTCCTTACAGCCATTCTCGACCACATGCGAAGTGTACTCGTATTGGACGACAAAGCGCTCACCGATGACGAAACGCGGCGGCTTGTCCAGCGCGCAAGCGCTTCCTTGCATGACCCATGGTCCTTCGATGAACGCGAACGCCTGCGGCGTGGCGGCGTTGCAACACTGCCGAAAGTGATTCCGACCGACCGCGATCGCGAGGTCGTTCTTCGGCTTGGCTCCCGTTCAGCGATCGCACGATATCTCCGCTCGCGTCGCACGTGGGGCTTCGACGAAAACCTCTCGGCCGATACAGTACAGCACCTTATCTGTACGATCGTTGAAACGCTCCGTGGCCATGTCTTTCGAGTTATCGAAAAACGAGGTCAGCCGTTCGGCATACAGATCATGGTTAGCGCCCTTCGCTGGCGTCTTGGCGACGGCATTCCTCCGCCGCCAGATCCGGTCCGCGGAAAATCACTACATCTCCGCCGCGAGGAAGAGGGCCGGCGCACGCCCAACATCTATTTTCGTGCGCTCTACGATAGCGCGCTGGGGCGTGCCCGCAGTGACGGCACGAGGACCGCCGGCTTTAGAGGACTCCTCTCAGGCGAGCACACGGGACAAGTTCCGGCTGAGAAACGCGAAGAGCGCGAAAAAGCATTCAACACAGGTAAATTGTCTGTTCTTTTCTGCTCGCCGACCATGGAACTCGGGATAGATATTAAGGACCTGTCTGCGGTTCATATGCGCAACATCCCACCGACGCCCGCCAACTATGCTCAGCGTAGCGGTCGTGCTGGGCGCGGTGGAAGGCCGGCCCTTGTCTTGGCATTTTCGAGTCACGGGAATGCGCACGATCACTACTTCTTCCGGCGAAAGGAGGAGGTCATTGCGGGAGCCGTCGCTCCGCCCCGCCTCGATATCGCGAACAAGGAGCTGATTGAGGCACATCTCCATTCGACGTGGCTTTCAATTGTTCAGCCTCGGTTAGGAAGTTCGATTTCGGAGGTGCTTGATGTTTCGGTCAACGGATATCCGATGCAACCCGAGCTTGCGGCCATTCTAGCTCAGGACCGTTTTCCCGAGATACGCGATGTTTTCCGTGGCTTAATCAAAATGACGGATGAAGAAATCACGAGGACACCCTGGTATTCAGACAACTGGCTCGACGACATGGCTCGCTCGCCGGCGCAGCAATTCGATGACGCCTTCAACCGATGGCGAGAGCTATACAAGGCCGCGACAGAACAAAGAGATGCCGCGCGGAAGATTATTGATAATCCGCGCGCAGCGCGACCGGACCGAGAACGCGCCGATCAGCGCGAGCGTGAGGCTCGGCGAGAGATCCAGCTGTTGTTGAACGAAGCCGGACACTCCGACACCGACTTTTATGTTTACCGGTATCTGGGGAATGAGGGCTTCCTCCCAGGCTACAACTTCCCGCGTCTGCCCGTCCGGGCGCTTGTTTCGACGGGCAATGAAGCGCACGCGATCGACCGGGCTAGATTTCTTGGTCTGGTAGAGTTCGGTCCCGGAAACATTCTCTATCACGAGGGACGCAAACATCGTGTGGCTTCGGTTGTGGTGCCCGCCGGCGGCATCGAAGCTCGACTTACTCGTGCCAAGCTCTGCAACAGTTGCGGCTATGTTCACCCGCGCGACAGTGCAGATGTCGATCTTTGCGTCCATTGTGGCACGCGCCTTGACGGCGCCACCTCCCAGTTTCCGCAGGCTTTATTCGAGCAGCCTACCGTGCGGGCAATGCGCTGGACTCGGATTACGTCGGAGGAAGAGGAGCGAACCCGCGAAGGCTACGTGACAACGACGCATTTCCGTGCCGTTGGCGGGGGTCAAGAAAGGCTACTTCTAATTGAGAAGGAAGGAGAGAAAGCCGTTCTGTCGATTCTTTACCTACCACGCGCACAGCTTTGGCGCATAAACCATGGCTGGCGAAAATCCGCTGAACAGACTGGATTTGTCATTGACACGGCAAGCGGCCGCTGGCGATCCAGCGATGACGCCGACGATGAGCAGAATGCTGACGGGCGCACGGGCACTCTCCTCACGAACTTAAAGCCTTACGTCACCGACAGCCGCAATCTACTTTTGCTCCGTCCTGCTGGCGAAAGTACGCGAGACGAGGATTTCCTAAAAAGTCTCGGTTTTGCTCTGCGCAGAGCGATACAGATTGAGTACCAGGTTGAAGAGCAGGAAGTGGCGGTCGAGCTTATTGGTCAGGAAGATAATCTGAGCTTACTGTTCTGGGAGGCGGCGGAGGGAGGCATTGGTGTTTGGGAACGGCTGGTGGGCACACCGCGTGAGTTTCATCGACTCGCCCGACGCGCGTTACAACTGCTGCACTTCAACACTGAAAATGGCGCCGCGCTCCCTGAATGGGAGAAAAGCTGTACGGCTGCCTGCTATGACTGTCTGCTGAGCTACTCAAATCAGCGGGATCATCGACATCTTAACCGCTATGCAGTACGCGATTTTCTGTTGAGATTGTCTCATGCAGATGTTGCGCCGTCGTCAGGTGTCCCCAACTATGAGGCGGAGTACGCACGCCTGATTAACCTCTTGGACCCCGCGTCACGCTTTGAGCGGACCATTTTGGACTATCTCTTTGCGAACCGTTTGCGATTGCCCGACCATGCCCAGCACATTCCCGCACCGGACATCGCAATTCAGCCGGACTTTTACTACGAAAGAAATGGTATCGCGGGCGTGTGCGTATTTCTCGATGGCAGTCATCATGCAGAATGGACAACCTCTCAGCGTGATCGTGAGCTACGAGAAGCGCTTAGGGATCAAGGTTTTCGCGTCATCGGAATAACGAGTGATAGAGTACTTGGAGAGCAAATAAGCGAGAACGCAGACATTTTTCGCAGGAGGGAGAATTGAGCAAAGCACAGTAAGTGTCGATCCGGTAGTCGCGTGACACGTGTTGAACCTGGGACAGCCGCAAGGTCGTAATATGCCAGCTTTGGTGACGAGCAAAGAGGTTGAATCCGTCCTTCGGGAACATCTTGCTGCAGCAGGTTATAGCCTTAGTGCAGATCGTAGCTTTGGAGAAACGGGAACCGACATCATCGCAAGCGGGCATGACGAAGTGATTCATATTGAGGCTATAGCGTTTAAGTCATCTCCGCCAGCACGATCCAAGGATTTCTATGAGGTGTTTTTTAGAGCCACGTCTCGGCTAAGCCGTGGTGCAACGCGATGTGTCGTGGCTCTTCCGGCGCGTTTTGGTATGGGACTCCATCAGCGTTCTGACGCAATGGGCGTTGCGTGGACGCGCATCGGCGCCGCATTTCCGGAACTCGAAATATGGTTGGTGGACACCGGAGAACGTACCTACCGTCAAACCACATGGGACAGCTGGGCTCGATGAACCCAAAGCTGAACGAGCGCTCAGCTCTCTAACTGGCGATAGTCTCTATTGATTGCGCACCGAGAAAGCATCCAACCCGATGCGAGACCGAGCCCCTCCTCCTATCTCTTCGTCTTCGCGCCCAGCGGAATGAGGGCAGTAGCCCGCTATAGGATTGGTATGAAGTGGCGCGCTGGATGTGCCGCACAGAAAATAAAATCGTCACCCGGCAGGACGCTATGCAGGCGCGCATGGTCAGGGGCACCAATCTGCTGATCATGCAGAGTTCGCTTCCGGGTGATCGGTTTACGAAACGGCTCGACAGGCTATATCCAATCGGATATAATCGTGGCCAATGAAGCCGGTTTCGTTTCAAGGAGATTCCCTCGACGCGGTTCGCTCGTTCCCGGAAAATGCCCGCAGGGAGGCGGGATTTCAGATCGACCGGTTGTAGCGTGGCCTCGATCCCGACGACTGGAAGCCGATGCCATCTGTGAGAGCACGGGTCAGGGAGATCCGGATTGCGGACCGCGCCGGCGCGTTCCGCGTGATCTGCGTCGCGGCACTTGCCGACGCGGTGCACGTTCTTCACGCGTTTCAGAAGAAATCGCAGGCAACACCCAAACGCAATATCGACCTTGCGGCGGGCCGATACCGGGAACTGGTTCGGAGGATCAAGACATGAAAGAGAAACGATTTGCCAGCGTCTGGGACGCGATAGAAGGTTCTCCGGCCGCGAGCATGAAGGCGCGTGCCGAACTCATGCTGGCCATCCGCAAGATCGTGGACGCCTGGCACATCACGCAGGCCGAAGCCGCTTCAAGGCTTGGCATCACGCAACCGCGCCTGAACGATCTCGTCCGCGGCCGCATCAACAAGTTCAGCCTCGATGCGCTGGTAGAACTCGCCGCACGAACGGGATTGTCGGTTCAGATGAAGATCGTCGGCCGCGCGGCGTGAGTGCGCGAGAGCCGAGCGCATCGAACCGGATCATCCCGTCAGCATGGCCGACATCGCCAGGCCCGCGGGCCTCACGCGCGCGGCGATCTCTCTCTATGCGAAGGGAATGCGTGCGCAGGAGTTCCCGGCTCCGGTCGTCCGCGTGACGTCCGAAAGCCCGTAATGGGATTGGTGGCGCGCTGGATGTGCCGCACCGAAAATAAAATCGTCGCCCGGCAGGACGTTGTGCAGGCGCGCATGGTCCGGCGCGCCAATCTGCTGATCCTGCGGAACGCGCTTCGGGGCGCCCGGTTTACGAAACGGCTTCGCCGCGGTGCCCAAGCCGGGGGTGAGGGTGTCCTTTGCGAATTATCGGTTAGACGCCTATCTTTGTTGGGAAACGTGCCCGAACCTTCTATTTTTCAGGCGAGTGGAGGACCAAGAGCCGAAAATGTCGATCGCCGACTTGATCTACGAGCAGGTGAAGGCGCTGCCCAACCAGCTCGCCCGCGAGGTGCTCGATTTCGCGGGCTTCCTTCGTGAACGCCAGGACCGTGCCGAATGGCGCGACGCGCCTCAACCGCGGACGCTCGCATCGGTATGGGACAACAGCGAAGACAAAGTGTGGGACGATGTTTGAGCGCGGGCGCGTGGCTCACGTCGAGCTCGTGCCATGAACCCGTCTCACGATCCTGTGCTCGTCCGTTTTCGCGACGAGCTGCATGAAATCTATGGCAGCCGTCTGGCCCGGATCGTGCTGTTTGGCTCGCGCGCGCGCGGCGATGCGCGGCCGGACTCCGACTACGACGTTGCTGTCTTCCTGACGGATTTTCATGACCGGTGGAGCGAGATGGACCGGCTCGTGCCTGTCGTTACGGATATTCTCTACGACCAAGGTGCATTCATCCACGCGATGCCCTATCGCGCGGGTGCAGAGCAGGAGCGGACACCGCTCATGCATGAAATTCGCCGCGAAGGCCGCGACCTGTGACGCCCGAGGCCGGGCGCTACCTGGCGAAGGCGCGCCTGACCCTCGATCACGCCAGGAAGATGCTGATCGTCCAGCTGAACGAAGACGCCGGACGCGCAGCGTATTTGGCCGGCTTTCAGGCGGCGCAGGCACTGATATTCGAGCGCACGGGCACGGTAACCAAAACGCATAAGGGCGCGCACACGGAATTCGCCCGGCTTACGCGCAATGAACCGCGCGTCGATACCGAGCTTCGGCGATTCCTGCCGCAGGCTTACGATCTGAAAGCCGTTTGCGATTACGAGCTGGGGCCCGACGCTGTCGTTCCGCACGAGAAAGCAGCCGCTGCGGTTGAAACGGCGCACCGCTTCGTGGAATGCATTTCCGCTCTGGTCGATGCACCGGGGCCCCACGCATAGGGACCACTGGCCGGAGATCAATTCGCTGTAGATTCCGCCCGGGATTACGACCACTGAATTCCGTTTATATCTGTACTGATATACCCGGACCGACAAAAGCTGAGGCGCGGTCAGGACCATGCGCCCTTTCGACGGTGAGCGGACATCGCCAATCAGCAGGCCAGGTCCTGATTGACATTACCCGGTCCGCCGCTTTGCCTCGCTCCTGACAGGGCGGTGGCATGGCGGACGAAGAGGAACTGGCGAGTCGCAGCCCGCCGCCGGAAACGGATGGCGGGGGGACGATGCACATTCACAAGCCCAAACCGCTTCATGGCGTTCGCGAGTTCCTGTGGGAGATCACCGTCATCGTCATCGGCGTGCTGATCGCTCTCAGCGCCGAACAGATCGTCCAGAGCTTCGAGTGGCACGACAAGATCCGGCGCGCGCACGAAGATATGGGCAACGAGATCTCCGCCGATGACGGACCCCAGGTCCTGGAACGCCTGGCGCTCACCAATTGCGTTGAGGCGTCGCTTCGCACGATCAGGACGGAGGTCGAGAGCGGCGCGAGCCGGACCATGGTGTTGCACGCCATCGACCGGTATGGAGTCCCCGACCACACCTGGGACAGCCAGGCCTTCGACACCGCGCGGGCCGAAGGCGTGACGTTGCGCGGCTCCTGGCAAGACCTGGCATGGTGGAACCTGTTCTTCTACGCCATGCCGTCGTTGAATCAGGGCGCCGAACGCGAGTTCGACGACGGCGCGGCCCTGCGGGCAATCAGCCGTACGGGAAGTTCGCTGAGCGAAGAGGAAAAGGCGCGGATCATTCTGGCGGTCGAGACTCTCTCACGCGACGACCGCCGCATGACCGCAGGCGCCGTGCAGGCGCAATTCGCGATGCAGAAATTGCATCTCGTGCTGGAGCCGCACGCTGTCCAGCGCGAACTGAACGTTCTTGTCCAAATGCCGGGCGCAGGCGCATGCGTCGCGAAGTTCAAGGCGTTGGTGGACGCCAACAGGACGCCCCTGCCGACCCATTGACGCGACGCGCCTCGAAACCCGAAGCTTCGCATTTCGAACACCGGTCTTCGAAGCGTCGCGCGCAGTCAGATCCCCATCCGGCCCGGAGTTTATCCTCGGGCCGGCCTTCGGCCGGACCCGGGGGGCTTTGGCTATGTCTCGTTTTAACTGCGCGCGGCCTGATGCGGGCGAAGCAGCGCGTCGGCAGGAATGTGCCATTCCTTGTGCAGCTTCCACGCCTGTTCCATCGTCAGAGGCCGCTTGCGATTGAGAATCTCGGAGGCGCGCGAACGCGAGCCGATGAGGCGCGCAAAGTCGGCCTGGCTCAATCCCGCCTGCTGCATGCGATAGCGGATCGCTTCAACGGGATCGGGCGGCTCGATCTGCCAATGTCTCACTTCGTAGCTTTCGATCAGCGCAGCGAGAATGTCGAAGCGCGCCGCCGCTTTCGAGCCGCGCCGAGGCTCGTTCACGAAATAGCGTTCGATCTCGCGAAGCGCCCAGTCGTAATCGGCCTCGGTCCTGATCGGCCTGACATCCATGCCTGCCATCACACGCGCTCCGGATCGATTCGGTCGTATTCCTTGTGCGTGCCGATGAATTTGATCAGCACGCGCTTGTACAGATAAGAGACGTGGGCGACGAGGCGGTACTTGTTTCCGCCGATATCGAAGATGAGCCGGTTGTCGCCCACAAAATCCACATTGCCTCCGAACATCGCCTTCGCATCACCAGGGCTTTTCCATTGCGCCTTGTCGACCGTCGCGAACCAGTTCCGCAGGGGCTGTTCCGCCGGCGGGTGCTTCGACCAGAAACGCTTCAATGTCCGCCTGGCGATGATCTGCATGAGATGAACTAGCATGTTCCACTATTGGGAACAAGAGGGTCATGGAACCGTTGTCACAGTGCGCCTTCGCCACGACGGTGTCGAAGCCGAAGTGAGGGTGAACGGCCTCAACCCGTGCACTTTTGGTTCCTCCTCCGCGCGAAGCGCGGGGGAGGGGGACCGCCCCCCGGGTCCGGCCGAAGGCCGGCCCGAGGATAAACTCAGGCGGTGGAGGGGGCGGCCGCCTGCGCGATGCTGGCAAGCACATCCTCGATCGCTTCGTCGTTCAGAATATCCCTCGCCGGCGTTCGCAAAACACGAATCCGGTTCTCCCCAAGCCAACGATCTCTGCGCTTGTCGTGGGCCCACTGCGATTCGTGGTCGTGCCCGGCGCCGTCAATCTCAACCGCCAGGCGCGCCGATGCGCAGTAGAAATCCAAAATGTACGGCCCTATCGGATGTTGCCGCCGGAATCGCAACCCATTTAATCGGCCGCCGCGAATCTGCTCCCAGAGCAACACTTCCGGCAGCGTCATCTCGCGCCGCAATTGGCGCGCGCGATTGAGGGTCAGGACCGGTGCGCGCATCTGGATTCCATACGACCTCTTCTGACCCACACGATTGCGTCTCGCACACGTTTGAACCGCTCGTGGGCAGCCGCCCCCTCCACCGCCTTCGGCGGTCCCCCTCCCCCGCGCTTCGCGCGGAGGAGGATCCTGCGCTCACCTGTGCATCACCCAATCCCCCGCGTTCTTCACCAGGTCGTCCACCACGGCGGGGTCGGCGAGCGTCGACGTGTCGCCGAGGTTGGCGATGTCGCGTTCGGCGATCTTGCGCAGGATGCGGCGCATGATCTTGCCGGAGCGCGTCTTGGGAAGGGCGGGGGCGAACTGGATCACGTCGGGTTTGGCGATCGGCGAGAGATGGATTGCCACATATTTCTTCAGTTCCTCCGCCAGCGCGTCGGATGAAGGCTCGCCGGCCACCAGCGTCACATAGGCGTAGATACCCTGTCCCTTGATCTCGTGCGGCATGCCGACCACGGCGGCCTCGGCCACTTTCGGGTGTGCGACGAGCGCGGATTCCACCTCGGCGGTGCCGAGCCGGTGGCCGGACACGTTGATCACGTCGTCGACGCGGCCGGTGATCCAGTAATAGCCGTCGGCATCGCGGCGGCAGCCATCGCCGGTGAAATACTTCCCGCGATATGTCCTGAAATAGGTGTCGATGAAACGCTGATGATCGCCATAGACGGTGCGCATCTGGCCGGGCCAGGAATCGGCAATGACAAGATTGCCGGTGGCTTCGCCTTCCATCACGTTGCCTTCCGCGTCGACGATCTCGGGCTTGATGCCGAACAGCGGCCTGGTGGCCGAACCGGGCTTGAGATCGGTCGCGCCGGGAAGCGGCGAGATCAGGATGCCGCCGGTCTCGGTCTGCCACCAGGTGTCGACGATCGGGCAGCGCCCATTGCCGACCACGCGGTGATACCAGAGCCAGGCTTCCGGATTGATCGGCTCGCCCACCGAGCCGAGCAGGCGCAGCGAAGCGCGGCTGGTGCGCGCGACGGGCGCCTCGCCTTCGCGCATCAGCGCGCGGATGGCGGTCGGCGCGGTGTAGAAAATATTGACCTTGTGTTTGTCGATCACGTCCCAGAAGCGCGAGGGCGTAGGGTGGTTCGGGATGCCCTCGAACATCAGCGTGGTGGCGCCGTTGGCGAGCGGGCCATAGACGATGTAGCTGTGCCCCGTGACCCAGCCGACATCGGCGGTGCACCAGTAGATGTCGCCCTCGTGATAGTCGAACACATTCCGGTGCGTCTGCGCCACATAGAGCAGATAGCCGCCGCTCGTGTGCAGCGCGCCTTTCGGCTTTCCGGTCGAGCCGCTGGTGTAGAGGATGAACAGCGGGTCTTCCGCGTTCATTTCTTCCGGCGGGCACAGGGCTGAGACTTTCGCCGCTTCCTCTTCGTAATGAACGTCGCGGCCGTGATGGATCAGCATTTTGGCACCGGTGCGGCGGATGACGATCACGGTCTTCACATCGGGGCAGCCGGTCAGCGCAAGATCGGTGTTGGTCTTGAGCGGAACGGTGCGGCCGCCGCGCAGGCCTTCGTCCGCGGTGATCACGAGCGTGCTGCCGCAATCCTGGATTCGATTGGCGAGGCTTTCCGGCGAGAAGCCGGCGAAGACGACGGAGTGCACCGCGCCGATGCGCGCGCAGGCAAGCATCGCAATCGCGGCTTCCGGAATCATCGGCAGATAGATGGTCACGCGGTCGCCGCGTTTGGCGCCGTGCGCTTTCAGCACATTGGCGAAGCGGCAGACCTGTTCGTGCAGCTCGCGATAGGTGAGGGTGCGCGTGTCTTTCGGGTCGTCGCCTTCCCAGATGATCGCGGTCTGGTTCGCGCGCGCCGGCAGATGACGGTCGATGCAGTTCGCGCAGACGTTCAGCGTGCCGTCCTCGAACCAGCGGATGCGGAGGTCCCTCGCATCGAACGAGGTGTCCTTCACGCGGGTGAAGGGTTTGATCCAGTCGATGCACTTCGCTTCTTCGCGCCAGTAGCCCTCCGGATCGCGCAGCGAAAGCGCGTACATCGCCTCATATTCCGCGCGGCCGATATGGGCGAGGGATTTCCACGCTTCGGGAACGGCAAAGATCTCGTCGGACATCGCGGTTCCCTGTGGTTTTTGCTTCCGAATAATGTCCGCCGCTGCCCGCGCGTTCAAGCGGCCGCCCCTTCAGCGCACGTGTTCCCCCTCATCCGGCGCTTCGCGCCACCTTCTCCCACAAGGGGAGAAGGGATTTGTTGATGCAGCGCGCGGAATCCCCTCTCCCCTTGTGGGAGAGGCGTGCAGGTACGGGCGGCAAATTCTGTTCAGGGACAGGTGAGGGGGAACACGGGCCGCGCCCTATCCCGCGCCGCCGAATTCTCCGCTAAGCTTCGCCGGCCAGTGGAGATGACGCATGCCGAAAAAGCGCCGGCGGAGGGTGAGCTCGACGCGCTGCTGGCAAAGTAGTGATCGTGCGAAAAAAGTAGTGCTCGTGCATTCCTCCTCCGCGCGAAGCGCGGGGGAGGGGGACCGCCGAAGGCGGTGGAGGGGGCGGCAGCCCACGTGCCGGTTTGAACTTGTGCCAGATGCAATCGTGTGGACCAGAAGAGGTCGTATAGAATCCAGATGCGCGCACCGGTCCTGACGCTCAAACGCGCGCGCCAATTGCGGCGCGAGATGACGCTGCCGGAAGTGTTGCTCTGGGAGCAGATTCGCGGCGGCCGATTAAATGGGTTGCGATTCCGGCGGCAACATCCGATAGGGCCGTACATTCTGGATTTCTATTGCACATCGGCGCGCCTGGCGGTCGAGATTGACGGTGCCGGGCACGACCATGAATCGCAGTGGGCCCACGACAAGCGCAGAGATCGTTGGCTTGGGGAGAACCGGATTCGCGTTTTGCGAACGCCGGCGCGGGATATTCTGAACGACGAAGCGATCCAGGGTGTACTCGTCAGCATCGAGCAGGCGGCCGCCCCCTCCACCGCCGGAGTTTATCCTCGGGCCGGCCTTCGGCCGGACCCGGGGGGCGGTCCCCCTCCCCCGCGCTTTGCGCGGAGGAGGAACCTATAATTTGCGCGGGGATGACACGCTTAGTTGGAGAAAAAAGGAACACTCACTTCATGCAGCTGCATCTTTCTTCCTGGCCCGAGATCGAGGCCTATCTCGCGAAATCGAAAGCCATCCTCATTCCGATCGGCTCGACGGAGCAGCACGGGCCCACCGGGCTCATGGGCACCGATGCGCTGTGCGCGGAGTTCATCGGCAAGCGCGCGGGCGAGGAAGCGGGATTTCTCGTTGCGCCGACCTTCAATGTCGGCCAGGCGCAGCACCACATGGCGTTTTCGGGAACGATGACGCTTCGTGCCTCCACCATGATCGCCGCGATGGTCGATTGGGCGCGTTCGCTCACCCATCACGGTTTCACGCGCCTCTTCTGGCTGAACGGCCATGGCGGAAACATCGCGACGATCAATGCGGCCTTCTCCGAGATCTATCACGCGGGAAGCCTCGAGGATGGCGCGCGCGTTCTGTGCAGGCTGCGCAACTGGTGGGAGTTGCCGGGAGTCGGCGACGTAACCCGGCAGCTCTTTCCGGTGGGCGAGGGGCATCACGCGACGCCATCAGAAGTCTCGGTGACATATTACATGCATCCCGAAGCGCAGAAGCAGGCGAAGATGGAGCCGAAAATCGCGCCGCTCGGACCGATCCATGACGCCGCGGATTACCGGCGCCGCTTCCCCGACGGCCGCATCGGCTCCGACCCCAGCCGGGCGAGCCCGGCAGCCGGCGAGAAAATCGTGGCCGCCGCGGTGAAGGCGGTGATCACCGAATTCCGCCAGTTCGGCGAGAGCGAATAGAAAAAGGATTTAACGCAGAGGACGCAGAGGTTGCGCAGTGGGCGCAGGGGAAAGAGATTCGCGCGCCGAAGGCGCGCAATTGCTTGCTCTGCGCCCACTGCGCAACCTCTGCGTCCTCTGCGCTAAATCTTTCTTGCTGCTTACCGGTCCGGCGGCCACATCTCCACGTGGTCGGGCACGTGGCCAACGAGGTCGGCCTCCAGCACATCGCCTTCCATCGTGCCGCGGGCTACCAATGCGTGACCAACCGAAGGCGGCGCAGCAAGGTGATGCGCGGCAGCCCCGGCCGCATCGACCGCGATGGTCTTGCCGTCGCGCTTCTCCACGACAAGCATGGTGCCGGAGAGGCGCCGAACCGTGCCGCGAATCTCGTGCTGCCCCGGTGCGAGCGGCGCACGTTCGAGAACCTTCGGCGGCACGAGCGCCGCAACGCGCGTATCACCCGCCTTGAGGCCGAAGATCGCCAGCGACTTCACCGACGCGACATAGACTTTTCCATTGTCGACCACCGGCACTGCGTTGGAGTCGCTGACGGAATTGGTCCAGTAGCCGGCCAGCGCGGTGAACAGCTGGCCGCCCTTCTCGGCATCGTAGGCGTGAAGATAGATCGGCTCCTGATTGAAATCCGTCGGCCGTCCCACCGCCCAGATCACCGTGGTGCCGGGATTGGTGCCATTGGAGGACACGCTGGTGAAGAAGCCTGGGAAAACCGCGCCCTCCACGTTGCCCACATTCTTGTCAAGCGTGAGGGTCGGCGTTCCCGTCGCCTTGAGCTTGTACACCCCCACCGTGTTGTTGCTGCTCGTGACGATGCGGGCGACGCCGTCGCTGCCCATGTAGTAAGACGGTCCGCACCAGCAGGGCCCGACGGTGATGTTGCTGTACTCCTTGCCGCCATTGCCGTGACCGTTGGTGAGGTCGTCGGCATTGAACACATAATAGATGCCGGCCTTCGCGCCCGACACCGCAAGGTTGCTGGGCTGGCCATTTTGCGGGGGAAGCAGCATGATTCCAGCCGACGCGAAATCGCCGTCCGTCTGGTCAAGATACTGCCACCCGTACTGCCCCATGGGCGTATAGAGATGCTTCACGGCAGACAAATCCGAGTACATCTGCATCACGCTTTCCGAGGGGTTCGTTCTCTTGTTGTAGGAATCGCCCGCGGGATCGGAATTGCCGGTGGTGAAGTAGACATCGCCTGCCGCGCTGCCGGCGAGGCCAAAGCCGGACATCCAGATCGTGGACAGGAACCAGTCATTGGTCGAATGCGACAGCTTGTTGGTGAATTCGTTGGCGGGCAGGGGCGTCAGCGTGGCGGCCTGCCACCCCAGCACCCAGCCGCGCGAAAGATTGGGATCGTAGTCGCAAAAGCTCGCGAACCCCGCGTAGAGATTGCCGTTTGCGAGCAGAAGGCCGGCGCGGTTGCGGGCCTCATGCGGATCAAACTTGTACGTCGTGCGATCGTCGAGCTTGCGGTGCGCCGAGATGACCACGGGAGCGACGACATCGGCGAGCGTGGACGGATCGAGCGCGTACACGCGGGCGACGGGCAGCTGATTTTCATAAAAATAGGCGATCAGATAGAGGGTGTGCGTCGTGGGATCCATCACCGGCGTCGCGTTGATGCCGAGATTGGGGCCGCCATTCGTGCACTGGCCGGGCAGCGAGGTCCGCGGAACCGGCGTGCCGAGGTTGCGCTGCAGCAGCACGCTGCCGTTGTTCGCATCGATCGCATAGACGGTATCGCCTTCGGTCACGATGTAGACGACCTCGCGGGCGCTGTTCCCGTTTACCGACTGGCTGGCGAGGATCAGCGGCTGGGCGTCCACCTGATCATCGAGCACCGTCGAAGCAAGCAGCTGAAATTGCGTACTGCCAACATTGGTGGGGGTCAGTTTCTTTTCATGATTGTTCCAGCCCGTCCGGAAGTTGTCATAATGATAGGTCAGGAGATCCACCGGCTTTGCGCCGGCCGCCGCAACGGCCGCCGTCCACATCGCGAGCGCAAGTACGAGGCTTGAGCCTCGCAACCGTAAGCCTGATTCCAGCATGTGATCCCCTCCAAAGGCTGGCGATTCTGGGGCAGGCCTGCCGGCCGCGCAATACACGCTTGCATGCCGGCACCCCCGCCTGGCGGCTCGCGCTTGACTTGGGCGGCACGGGGTCCAAGATCGATCCTCCCAGGGGCGCCCGAGAGGGCTGAGATCGCGGATGGCGCGAATCCCTTTGAACCTGATCCGGTTCACACCGGCGTAGGGAGAGGTCCAATGAACAAACCCATCCTGAATGCGCGTCCGGTCACCAACGACGTGGTGACGCGCGGGAGCCTGCCGGGCTCGCGGAAGATCCATGTGAACGGCGTGCCGTTCCGCGAAGTGGCGCTCTCGGGCGGCGAGGCGCCGGTGCGGCTCTACGACACGTCTGGTCCGTATACGGACGAATCCGCGCAGATCGACATTGAGCAGGGCCTGGCGCCCAGGCGACGCGGCTGGATTCTCGCGCGCGGCGATGTCGAGGAATATGAGGGCAGGGCGCGGCGGCCGGAAGATGACGGGCTGAAGCGCGGCGAACTGCTCTCCGTGCCGCAATTCGACCGTGGGGCCCGCAAGCCTTTGCGCGCCGGGCCGGGGCGCAACGTGACCCAGCTTCACTATGCGCGCCAGGGACTCATCACCGAGGAAATGACATTCATCGCCGCGCGCGAAAATCTCGGCCGTTCGCAATTCCGCGACGGCGAAAGCTTCGGCGCCGCGATCCCCGACGAGATCACGCCGGAATTCGTGCGCAGCGAAATCGCGCGCGGCCGCGCGATCATTCCCGCCAACATCAACCATCCCGAATCCGAGCCGATGATCATTGGCCGCAACTTCCTCACCAAGGTGAATGCGAATATCGGCAATTCCATCGTCACCTCGGGTGCGGCGGAGGAGGTGGAGAAGCTTGTCTGGGCGATCCGCTGGGGGGCGGACACGGTGATGGACCTCTCGACCGGGCGCCACATCCACACCATCCGCGAATGGATCGTGCGCAACGCGCCGGTGCCGATCGGCACGGTGCCGATCTACCAGGCGCTGGAGAAGGTGGGCGGCGTCGCCGAGGAACTGACCTGGGAGATCTATCGCGACACGCTGGTCGAGCAATGCGAGCAGGGCGTCGACTACTTCACCGTGCATGCGGGGGTGCGGCTTGCGCACATCCCGCTGACGGCAGAGCGCGTGACCGGCATCGTCAGCCGCGGCGGCTCGATCCTCGCCAAATGGTGCCTCGCCCATCACCGCGAAAATTTCCTCTACACGCATTTCGAGGAGATCTGTGAGCTGCTCGCGCGTTACGACGTGTCGTTCTCATTGGGCGACGGGCTGCGGCCGGGTTCGATCGCGGATGCGAACGACGCAGCGCAATTCGCCGAGCTCGAGACGCTGGGCGAACTGAACCGCATCGCGCAAAGATACGACGTGCAGGTGATGATCGAAGGGCCCGGCCATGTGCCGATGCATCGCATCAAGGAGAACATGGAGCGGCAGCTCGCAGTCTGCGACGAGGCGCCGTTCTACACGCTCGGGCCGCTCACGACCGATGTGGCGCCCGGGTATGATCACATCACCAGCGCGATCGGGGCGGCGATGATCGGCTGGTTCGGTACCGCAATGCTCTGTTACGTGACGCCGAAGGAGCATCTGGGCCTGCCCGACCGCGACGATGTGAAGTCCGGCGTGATCGCCTATCGCATCGCCGCCCATGCGGCCGATCTTGCCAAGGGCCATCCGGCGGCGCGGCTCTGGGACGATGCGATGAGCAAGGCGCGCTTCGAGTTCCGCTGGCGCGACCAGTTCGCGCTGGCGCTCGATCCCGAGACCGCGCAGGCTTTCCACGACGAGACGCTGCCGGCGGACGGCGCGAAGGTGGCGCATTTCTGCTCGATGTGCGGGCCGAAATTCTGTTCGATGAAAATCTCGCAGCAAGTCCGCGACGCCGCGCGGGGGCAGAATGATACTCTGTCATCCGCCGAGATCCGCGCCGCGATGGAAAAAAAGTCGCAGGAATTCCGGGAGCGGGGTTCGGAAATATATGTAACGAAACCCGCCGCGGAATAGCGCAAGCGCGTTTATTCTCCCTTTGATTGTCATGGCCCGCGCAAGCGGGCCACCCAGTTGGAAGCGACGTGCAGTTCGAGAAATAATAAGAAATTTCCGCGTCAACAAGCTGCGCTGCTACTGTTTCACCTGGGTGGCCCGCTCAGAGTTTACACTCCGACCGCGCTCTCGCGCGGATCGGGGTGGCGGGCCATGACAAGAAGCGGTATGGCGCGCGACGCCCTAATTCAGCGGGATGAGTTCGACGATCGGGATCTTCCGCGTCGTGCGCGTCTGGTAGGTGTTGTAGTCGGGATAGAGCGCGGCGGCTTCATCCCAGATTTTGCGGTAGCGCCCGGAATCCGGTTCGACGGTCTCCGTGCGCACGCGCATGCGGCGGTTGCGGATCTGCACATCGGCGACGCCTGTGGCTTCGAGGTTCAGGTACCAGTCGGGATGCTTCTGCGCGCCGGCGAAGGACGCGATCAGCGCGAAACCCTTGTCGGTCGTGATGTAGAGGAGCGGCACGGTGCGCGGCGCGCCGGATTTGCGGCCCTTCACGGTCAGAAGCAGAACCGGCGCACCGGAAAAACGGCTGCCGATCCGCCCGCCGCTGATGCGGAAGAGAAAGTTGTGAACGGCGACGGCGGATTTGACGAAGACCTTCGGCGGGGGACCGTTTGCCATCGATTGCTCCTCAGCGACGCAGGCCGCCGCCGCGTCCCGTCAACGCGTGATAGATCAGCAGCACCACGATGGCGCCGATGATCGCGACGAACATCGAGACCAGGTTGAAATGGAACGCGTCGAAGCCCGCAAGCTGGCGGAAGATGAAACCGCCAACCAGCGCGCCCACCAGCCCGAGTGCAATATTGATGAAACACCCCTGTCCACGCTTGTTGATGACCAGGCTGGCGAAGAAGCCCGTGATCAGCCCGAAAAATATCCAGCCCAGAATCGACATGTGCGAATCTCCGATGCGGATTGTAGAGAGGTATTTATATAAATCGATTCAAAAAAGATTGTCATGGCCCGGCGAAGCGACAGCTGAGACCCGGCCACCCAGTCTGCATTTCCAACTGCACATCGCTTTCAACTGGGTGGCCCGCTTGCGCGGGCCATGACAATAAAAGTGTAAATTGAACTCAGGAAACATTACGGGGAAAGCCCGATCCGGCCTAGCGCGTTCGGCAGCGTTTCGCCGATCAGTTCGAGAAAGTCCGTCTGCAATTCGCGTCGTTGCGTATCGTTGAGATCGTTCTGCGTGCGTGGCCACAGTGCGCGTGCGGCGTGCAGCCGGGGCAGCGATCCATCCGGCATGATGGCGGGGCGCGTCGCGAGAAGGTTTCCATTCTCCGCGTCCATCAGCACGAGGCGATACGATGCGAAGGCACCGAGCCGTTCGCCGCCGTCGTGCAGATCGCGGCGATAGAGGCCGAGACCGCCGACCTGGTGATCGCTATGGCCGATCCCCTCCGCGCGCCAGTCCCGGAGTACCAGCAGATAGGCGTCGACGGGGACTTCCGGAACGGGCAGCTCGCGGATGAAACGCCGCAGCGTTTCCCAGGTCCAGGTGTCGAAATCCTGATGCTCGATCGCGATGCCTTGAACCTTGTAGCGCGCGGAGAGGAGCTTCGTGATTTCTGTGGTGACGGTGTCGTCGATGCCCCAGTCCGAAATTTCCAGGAAGCTCGCCTGCGGAGGCGCGATCCATTCGAAGCGCGAGGCGGGCACGCGCTCGAACATGCACGTATCGCCGATCGACGCGATGATACCGATCGATTTGACGTGTGCGAGCGTCGGCGCGGGGACGCGCGCGATGCTGACGCCCGATTCACAGAGCGCGAACAGCGCGAGCAGCGCTCCGCTCAGCGCGATCCGCCGAAGACCCCTCACCCATGCCTGAACAGAATTCACCGCTCATACCTGCATCCCTCTCCCACAAGGGGAGAGGGGAATCGGAGTCTCGCATCGACAAACGAAAATACGCAGGAAACTTCCCCTCTCCCCTTGTGGGAGAGGGGAAACAGTCGAGGTCGCGCGAGCGCTCAAGCGTGGGTGAGGGGTCACGGCACGACCACCACTTTGCCCTGCGCCTTGCGGTCCATGAGGAGGCGGATGGCTTCGCCGGCGCGGGCGAGTGGAATGCGCGCGGAGACATGCGGCTTCAATCTGCCTTCGGCGATCCAGCGCGTAATCTCGTGAAGATCGGCGAAACCCTTCGTCGGATCGCGCGCGACGGCGGCGCCCCAGAATACGCCGACGATGCTGCACCCCTTGAGCAGGGTGAGGTTGAGCGGCACGCGCGGGATCTCGCCGGCCGCGAAGCCGATCACGAGATAGCGCCCGCCCCAGTTCATCGCCCGAAGCGCCGGCTCGGCATAATCGCCGCCCACCGGATCGAACAGCACATCGGCGCCGTTGCCGCCGGTCAAACGCTTGATGTCTTCGGTGAGCGCCTTCTGCTGCTCCTTCGCGAGCCGCCCGGCCGGATAGACAAAGCCGTCATCGGCGCCATGCGCTTTGGCGAACTCAACTTTTTCCCCCGTTGAGGCACCCACGATCACGCGCGCGCCGATCGCGTGGCCGATCTCGACGGCGGCGAGTCCGACGCCGCCAGCGGCGCCCAGGACAACAAGCGTCTCGCCGGATTTCAAAACGGCGCGATCCTTTAGTGCGTGCCACGACGTGCCATAGGTGATGAAAAACGACGATGCGACCGCGAAATCGAGGCCTTCGGGCATCGCAATGCAGCGCGCGGCATCGGCGATCGCTTCCTCGGCGAATCCGCCATGGCCGATCGAGGCGATCACGGCGTCGCCGGGTTTCGGATTTGTCACGCCTTCGCCGGCCTCTTTCACAATTCCCGCGATCTCGCCACCCGGCGCGAACGGAAGTGCCGGCTTGAACTGGTACTTGTCCTGGATCAGCAGCACGTCCGGGAAGTTCACGCCGCAGGCCTTGATCGTGATCGCGACCTGACCTTTGCCGGGCCTGGGGCTCGGCACGTCTTTCACCTCAAGCTCTTCGGGCGGACCGTAATGGGTGCAAAGCGCGGCTTTCATGCGGGAACCCCCTCGAGGATGGTTCACCCTTCGACAGGCTCAGGGTGAGGGGATAAACTATGACCTCATGCTGAGCTTGTCGAAGCATGAGATATTGTGGCCGCCATGAAGCGTTTCATGCTCGTCGGCCTGGCTTGGTTGCTCACGCAATCCGCGCAGGCCAACCCGAATTGCCTTGAGATCGGTCAGATCTGGAGCTGGAGGGCCCCGGACCGGACGACGCTCATCGTCGAGGACAATTGGCACCAGAAATTCAAGCTCGGCCTGATGGGTTATTGCGGGCAGCTTCCGTTCAAGCTGACACTGGGATTCAAGTCGATCGGCGGGATCAGCGGCCTGGAATGTCTCTCGAAGGGCGACGAAGTGATCTCGCACGATATCGGCATGCACTACACCTGCCCGATCGCGAGCATCGTTCCCTACACGCCCGCAATGGACAAGGCCGACAAGGCGGCAGAACAGCAGGGAAGCGGCCGTTAGGCCCGTTGCGTTGCCCACCCCTCACCGGCGCCAGAGCGGTCGATAGCCCTCGTGCTTGAGCCCTCTCCCACAAGGGGAGAGGGAAGTTACCTTCTGATTTTCCGGTGATGCAGGACTCCGATTTCCCTCTCCCCCTGTGGGAGAGGGATGCAGGTACGAGCAGTGAAATCTGTTCAGACGCGGGTGAGGGGTCGACGTGCTTTGCGTAGTTGTCGGGACTACGTGAGCACTGGTAGCGGTGCTTCAAGCAGCGCCGCTGCCACGCGGCGTTCGCCGACGATTGCGTTGCGCGTGTTGAGGACGGGCGCGGTAATGATTTCGCGCACCACGTCGCGATCGGGGAGCAATCCCATCCTGTCGAGCAGAAAAGCGATTGCCGTTTCCGCGGCGCGGCCGGCGCCGTCGTCGATCTTGAGTGCAATGCCGAGCCCATGCGCGGGAACGATCGCCGCGTAAACGCCTTCCGCACCAGTCTTGGCCGCGACGCGGCCTTTGCCCGCGCGCATCAGCGCGGTGCAGACGCGCGCTGTTCCAGCCACGAGCTCCGGGTGCGCGATCATTGCTTCGACGATACGACCCGAGGCAAGCGCCCTCGGTGTGGAAAGCGCGCCCGGTGTCGCCAGTTGCGCGAGCGCGCGCGCAAACGCAACGAGAGGGATGGCAAAATTCGGAGCCGCGCAGCCATCGACGCCCCATGGCAGTTCGCCGGTGATGCCGGCCAGTTCGCCGAGCGTTTTCGCGACCGCTTGCTGCACCGGATGATCGCGGCGCTCGTAGCCGGTAACGGAAATGTTCCAGTGTTTTGCCAGTGTGAGAAATCCCGCGTGCTTGCCCGAGCAGTTGTTGTGGATGCGCGACGGTTTCGCGCCCCGGCGGACCATGTCCTCCCACACAGGTTCATACCGCGGAGCTTGCGGGCCGCAGGCGAGGTCGCTTTCATCAAGACCCAAACGCGCCAGCCATGACGCGACGCGGTCCGTATGCATCGGCTCGCCGGAATGGGACGCGCAGGCAAGCGCAATCTCCTGTTCGCCGAGTCCGAACGCGTCCGCCGCCCCGGACTCTACCAGCGGCAGAGCCTGGATCGGCTTGAGCGAGGAGCGGGGATAGGCAGACATTGCGATATCGCCGAGCGAGAAGAGGACGTTTCCCTGCGCGTCGGCAATCGCGACTGCTCCGCGGTGTACGCTTTCGACGCGCCCGCTGCGGGTGATCTCGACAAGAACCGGATTGGCCACGACTCGTTCCCACCGGATGCACTGCGTACTTAACGCAAGCCGCGAGGCGATGGGCAGATTTTTCTTCGCCCTGTGACAGGTTCACCCTTCGACAAGCTCAGGGTGAGGAAAGAATCCTCATGCTGAGCTTGTCGAAGCATGAGGATTCGGACTAGCACCTCCCCCATGACTCCCGCCCTTTCCATCTCCCATCTGCGCAAGGTGTATCGCCGCGGCACGGTCGGCGTCGAGGAACTCTCGCTCGATGTGGCGCCGGGGGAGTTCTTCGGATTCCTCGGCCCCAATGGTGCGGGCAAAACCACGACCATTCATTGCGTGACGGGGATCGCGCGGCCGACGTCCGGCCGGATCGAAGTGTTCGGCGTCGATGCGGTCCGGAATTATCGCGAAGCAAGACGGCTGGTCGGCCTCTCGCCGCAGGAATTCAACGTCGATCCGTTCGCCAATGCGCGGGACATCGTCGGCTGGATGGGTGGTTATTACGGCATGAAGGCGGAGGAGCGGCGGGCCCGCACCGAGATGCTGCTGGAGAAATTCGATCTCGCCGTCCACGCAAAGAAAAGTTTCCGGGAACTCTCCGGCGGTCTCAAGCGCCGCGTCATGCTGGCGCGCGCCATGATCAACGATCCGAAACTTCTGATCCTCGATGAGCCAACAGCCGGGGTCGACGTCGAATTGCGCCGGGATCTGTGGCGCTACCTGCAGGAGATGAATCGCGACGGAAAGACGATCTTCCTGACGTCCCACTATCTCGAAGAAGTGGAGCGGCTCTGCCGCAACATCGCGATCATTTCGGGCGGGCGCATCGTGCGCCAGGGGCCGAAGGAAGAGTTCGTGAACGAGCCCGGGGGTCTGGAAGCCGCCTATCTACGGGCGACGGGCGCGGAGCCCAACCACGTGCCGGCGCCCGCCGCATGAGCGCGAAAGCCCCGCTGGTCAACTGGATCGGGCTGTGGACGATCATCCGCCGCGAATGGACGCGGCTGATGCGCGTGCCGATCCAGGCCTTCCTCGCGCCCTGGATCTCGGCGCTGCTCTTCATCTTCATTTTCGGCTTCGTGGTCGGCGGGCGCATTTCCCAGATCGGCGGGCACCGCTACATCCAGTTCGTGCTGCCCGGCATCCTGATGATGAACATCGTCAATGCGTCTTTCCTGCAATCCTCCTCGCAGGTCTATTTCTCGCGCTTCCTGCGCTACGTTGAGGAGACGCTCGTTGCGCCGCTTTCTTACGCGGAAATGATTGCGGGCGTCATTGCCGTGGTGGTCGTACGCTCCGTCATCACGGCGCTCGGGATACTCGTCATCGCAGCCTTCTTCGGCGCGACTTCGATCGACGGCGTGGCGGAATTCGTGTTCTGGATCGTATCGGTCTCCATGGTGTTCGGTCTGCTCGGGATCGTCATCGGGCTGTGGGCCAACAATTTCGAACAGCTGACCATCCTGAACATCTTCTTCATCACGCCGCTGTCCTTCGTGGGTGGCGTTTTCAACACCGTGGCCATGCTCCCGCCCTGGCTGCGCTGGATCGCGTATGGCAATCCGTTTTTCTATTTCATCAACGGGCTGCGGCACGCGATGATCGGTTTCACGGAAGCATCCGAGGCCCTCGGCGTCGCGATCGCGCTCGGCCTCGCCGTCCTCATGAGCGCGATCGTCTGGCGGCTCTATGCTGTCGGCTACGGATTGCGGGAGTAGGAAGGAATGCCGATCCAGGATCGCCACGCTACGGCCGCGATCATCGGCGCGGGCGACTTCATCGGGTCGGCGGTCGCGCGGCGTTTTGCCGAGGAGGGCTACACAATCTTCGCGGGGCGGCGCAACGCGGACAAGCTCGCACCGCTTGCGGAAAGCATCGAAGCTGCAGGCGGAACATGCGTGGCGCTCGGCATGGACGCGCGCAAGGAGGAGGAGGTTGTCCGCTTCCTGCAGGCAGCCGATCATGCCGCGCCGCTGGAAATTTGCGTCGTCAATCCGGGCGCGAATGTCAATTTTCCCATACTCGAAACGACCGAGCGCGTGTTCCGGAAGGTGTGGGAGATGGCCTGCTATGCGGGCTTCCTCGCGGGACGCGAAGCCGCGCGCCTGATGCTGCCGCATGGAAAGGGAACAATCCTCTTCACCGGTGCGACGGCGAGCCTGCGGGGCGGCGTCGGTTACGCGGCCTTTGCCAGCGCGAAATTCGGCCTGCGCGCGGTGGCGCAGAGCATGGCGCGCGAACTCGGTCCGAAAAACATCCACGTGGCGCATCTGATCATCGACGCGGGCGTCGATACGGCTTTCGTCCGCGAACGCATCAGGGCGCAGGGCGGCCAGGACGCGCTCGACCGGCTCGAACCCGATCAGCTGATGAATCCGCAATCCATCGCCAACGCCTATTGGCAGCTGCACGTGCAAACGCGGGACGCGTGGACGTTCGAGCTCGATCTGAGGCCATACCGGGAGCCATGGTGATGGGTCCCGCGGAATTCCTCTTCGATTTCGGAAGTCCCAACGCCTATCTCGCGCATTGCGTGATTCCGGAGATCGAAAAGCGGACCGGTGCGCGGTTCATCCATGTGCCGGTCCTGCTCGGGGGCATCTTCAAGCTGACCGGCAACAGGTCGCCGATGGAGGCGTTTGCCGGCATAAAGAACAAGCTCGAATATGAGCAGCTGGAAACGCGCCGATTCATCGCGCGCCACAACATCTCACGGTTCCAGTTCAATCCGTTCTTTCCCGTCAACACCCTCACATTGATGCGCGGCGCCGTTGCCGCGGAGATAGCGGGATTTCTTCCGCGTTATGTCGAGGCCATGTTCCATTTTATGTGGGAGGCGCCGAAGAAACTGGACGATCCCGACGCACTCGCCGATGCGTTGACACAAACCGGATTCGACGCAGCGGTTCTGCTCGCCTCGGCCGGCAGCCCCGAGGTCAAGCGGCGACTGCTCGAGAATACCGAAAATGCGGTCGCCCGCGGCGTTTTCGGCATTCCGAGTTTCTTCGTCGCCGGCGAGCTTTATTTCGGCAAGGACCGGCTGCGAGACGTGGAGGAAGCGCTTGTTCGACCCGCCTCGGACTAACCGGATGCACGGGCGAACGCCCGCCCTTGTTGCAGGGCCCTCCGAGGTCATAGTAAGGCCCGATTTCCCTGCGAGCAGTGGTGCTGCGGGCGTTCCGACTTTCGCCATCCGAGGAGCTTCTCATGTCCCTGTCGCGCATTGCTTTCGGTCTGCTGTTGGGCGGAGCTGCGCTCGGGCAGGCGATTTCCGTCGCCTCGGCCGAGCAGCCGGAGATATTGGGCGTGTTCAAGGACTGGACGGCCTACAAGACGGGGGCCGGGGACGCACGGGTCTGCTACGCCCTGTCGAAGCCCATCCAGTCCGAGCCCCGCAAGCTCAAGCGCGACGCGCCTTATTTCCTCATCAATGACTGGCCGGGCCGCAATGCGAAGGCGGAACCCGAAATCGTGCCCGGCTATGTGTACAAGGAGGGCAGCGAAGTCACCGCCCAGGTCGGCTCGGACAAATTCCAGCTTTTCACCAAGAATGACGGAGGGGCGGGTGGCGCCTGGGTGGAGGCGCAGGCCGACGAAGCGCGTCTGATCGATGCCATGAAGGCGGCGTCGCAGGCGACCGTGACCGGGACTTCGAAACGCGGGACCATGACCCACGACACCTACTCGCTCGCCGGGCTCTCCGACGCACTCGACAAGGTTCACCAAAGTTGCGGGATGTGAGCAGTGCGAGTGACCATGCGTCGCTGATCGGCTCCGGCCGCAAGCAGCTGCAGGAGATTCTGGCCGGCGAGGGTATCCCTGCCAAAGAAGCGCAAATGCGCGCGCGCCAGCTGCAGAACTGGATTCACGTTCATGGCGCGCGCGACTTCGCCCACATGACCAGTCTCGCGAAGGGATTTCGCGCCTTCCTGACGGAGCGGTTCACGCTCGCCCGGCCGCAAGTCGTGACCGAACAGATTTCCGAGGACGGAACGCGCAAATGGCTGCTGCGTGCCGGCCCCGGCATCGAGTTCGAGACCGTGTTCATTCCGGATGCCCATCGTGGCACGCTTTGCGTGTCCTCGCAGGTCGGCTGCACGCTTAACTGTCGCTTCTGCCATACGGGCACGCAGAAACTCGTGCGCAATCTGACGCCCGCGGAGATCGTGGGGCAGGTGATGGTCGCCCGCGACGCGCTGGCCGACTGGCCTTCCACGGCGACGCCTCGCCAGATCACCAATGTGGTGATGATGGGCATGGGAGAGCCGCTCTACAATTTCCAGAATGTGAAGGACGCGCTCGCGATCGTAACCGATGGCGACGGATTGGCGCTCTCGAGGCGGCGCGTCACGGTTTCGACAGCCGGCGTCGTGCCGATGATCCCGCGCGCGGGCGCGGAGATTGGTTCGGCGCTGGCCATCTCGCTGCACGCGGCGCGCGACGAGGTGCGCGACGTTCTCGTTCCCCTCAACCGCAAATATCCGCTCGCGGAGCTCATGGAAGCGGCGCGCGCCTATCCCGGGCTCTCCAATTCGCGGCGCATCACGTTCGAGTATGTGATGCTCAAGGACGTGAACGACAGCCTGGCCGATGCGCGCGGGCTGGTGCGGCTCGTGGCCGGCATTCCGGCCAAGATCAACCTCATACCTTTCAATCCCTGGCCCGGCGCGCCCTACGAATGCTCGCCCTGGGAGCGGATCGAGAAATTCGCCGAGATCGTCAACCGTGCCGGCTACGCCTCGCCGGTCCGCACGCCGCGCGGACGCGACATCATGGCAGCCTGCGGCCAGCTGAAGAGCGAAAGCGTGCGCGAACGGGCGAGCGTGCGTCACGCGCAGATCCGTTCCGCCGAACTCGCGCGAATGCCCGGCTAGCGCCACCGAACTTACGATGCGAAGGAGGGTACGTCAGGATAGGCGTCCAGAACCGGTCCCAGCGCTGACTTGAGGGGTCCAAGCCAGGGTTCATAGTTACGCCACTGCTCGACAGCGTCTGTGGAGATCGGCTTGCGCACCTGTTCCGAACTTGCCGAGTCCATGGCGCGCTCGTTCTTGTGGAATTCCAGGCACGCCTCCTCGAACGGCAGGTCGAGATACTCGAGCAGCTGACGGATTTCCGCCTCCGGCTGGCGGACCAGATTTTCATAAAACACCCGGTGGATGCGCCCCGGCAGCACGGCGTCGAAATGCGCCATCAGCTCCACGTAATCGCGATACGCCTGGCCGAGTTCGCTCAGGCGGTATCCGAACAGCGCCCCGAATTTGAAGTTCATCGAGAAATTGGAAAAGCAGCAGCCGAGGGGATGCCGGCGCGCATCGACGATCCGGGCATTGGGCAGGATCAGATGGATGAGCCCGACGTGGAGGAAATTGTAAGGCATCTTGTCGGTGAAGAACGGGCGTCCGGGGGTGCGCCGAAACCGCGTCGTGTCGAGATAGCGTTCGCCGAACTCCCGGAACACGGACGCATCGAACCGGTCCAGTACGCCCGGGTAGTCCGAAGCGTATTGCGGTGCGATCGCTTCGCCGATGTGTTCGGCGAGCAGCGAAATATCCGGCAGTTCCGCCGTTCCTTCGATCGCGGGATGGCTTGCGAGAATCTGCTCCACGAGCGTCGAGCCTGCGCGCTGCATGCCAATGATGAAGATCGGGTCGCGTGCGTTGCACCCCGCTCCTTCCCGGCTTCGCAGGAACTCCGGCGTGAACAGGGTTTTGCATTTTGCAACGTGCCGCGTCAGCCAGCCGGGATCGTAGTCGAGGGATATCCGCTTGATGGCATTGGCGCGCGCATAATTCTCGAATGCCTTCGCATGGAGCTTCCTGTCGCCATGCGCCTTGCCCAATGCGAAGTGCAGATACATGCGGTCCTCGCCGACGACCTCGGCGCGCGCTAGCTGCTGCTGCATGGCCAGAACGTCCTCGTCGGCAAACCGGAAGTTCTTCAGCCCTGCGAGGCTCCACCAGGCTTCGCCGCACGACGGGCGCAGTTCAATTGCCTTGCGCAGCGCCGCGACGCATTCGTCGCCCTGACCTACGCTCCGCAGCGACGCGGCATATCTGATCTGGATATCTGCCGAGCGAGGGTGATCCTCCGCCAGGATCCGGTGGCAGACGAGCGATTCCGCGTGCCGTCCCATCGCGGACAGCACGATGGACTTGAGATCGAGACTGGGGGGATTGTGCGGATCGGCACCCAGCAGCTGGTCCAGCTCTGCCAGCGCAAGCGAAGGCTTGTTGAGATGGAACAGCGTGTTCGCGTATTCGTACCGTGCCGCGGCGTAATCCGGCGCGAGCGCAACCGTGCGCGCGAACAGGCCCTCGGCTTTCTCCTTCCGCCCGAGCGCGACGAGAGCTTGCGCCATCAGATGGAGGGCTCCGGGATCGTTCGGATGCTTCGCAAGGTACGCCGAGAGCAGCTGCTCCGATGCTTCCGGCTGCTTTTGCCCGAGCAACTCCGCCGCTGCTTTCAGTTTCGGATTGCGCAGTGGCCGTGTCGCCCTCATAGCCGCTGCAAACACATCGGCCTCTGCCGCATCAACGGATGTCTGGATCTGGGTGCTGTGCCGATACGCAGTCATCGAGGTTACCGCTGTTTCGGAAACATCCGCTCTGCCCAAGGCGTTGCCCCCGATTACGCTGTCGCCAGGGCTGCGTGCAAGCGTACCGTTGCCGTCTCGCATGCATGCGCGTGTATGCTTGAGAGAGTTCCTCCAGCCGGTATAGTCGGACAGAACTGTCCGGGTGAATTCTCGTGCGCAAGAAGGTGAAAAAAATCGTGCTCGCCTATTCGGGCGGCCTCGACACCTCGGTGATTTTGAAATGGCTGCAGACGGTCTATGGCGCGGAGGTTGTGACTTTCACGGCCGATCTTGGCCAGGGCGAAGAGCTTGCGCCAGCAAGGGCCAAGGCTGAACTTCTCGGCGTTCCATCCGAAAACATCTTCGTCGAGGATCTGCGCGAAGAGTTCGTCCGCGACTACGTGTTCCCGATGTTTCGCGCCAATGCGCTCTATGAGGGCGCCTATCTGCTTGGCACCTCGATCGCACGCCCTCTCATTGCCAAACGGCAGATCGAGATCGCGGAAATGACGGGCGCCGATGCGGTGGCGCACGGTGCGACGGGCAAGGGCAACGATCAGGTGCGGTTCGAACTCGCCTATTACGCGCTCAAGCCCGACATCGAGGTGATCGCGCCCTGGCGGGAATGGGATTTGACGAGCCGCACGCGGCTCCTCGCGTTCGCCGAGGCGCATCAGATCCCAATCGCGAAGGACAAGCGGGGCGAAGCGCCGTTTTCGGTGGATGCCAATCTGCTCCACTCGTCCTCCGAAGGAAAAGCGCTCGAAGACCCCGCCGCGGAGCCCGACGTGCTGGTCTATCAGCGCACGCTCAGTCCGGAGCAGGCGCCGGATAAGCCAACCCGGGTCGAGATCGGTTTCCGATGTGGCGATGCCGTTCTGCTCGACGGACAACCGCTCTCGCCGGCCACATTGCTGGCGCGGCTGAACGAGCTCGGAGGCGCGAACGGGATCGGCCGTGTCGATCTGGTGGAAAACCGCTTCGTCGGAATGAAATCTCGCGGCATCTATGAAACACCCGGGGGAACCATTTTGATGGCGGCGCATCGCGCGATGGAATCGATCACGCTCGACCGGGGCGCCGCACATCTCAAGGACGAGCTGATGCCGCGCTATGCAGAACTCGTCTATGACGGATTCTGGTTTTCGCCCGAGCGCGAGATGCTGCAGGCGCTCATCGACAAGAGCCAGGAATTCGTGACGGGGACAGTGACGTTGAAGCTCTACAAGGGCAATGTGATCGTCATTGGCCGCTCCTCGCCCATGTCACTTTACGCGAAGGATCTCGTCACCTTCGAGGATGACAGGGGAGCCTATGATCAGAAGGATGCCCAAGGGTTCATCAGGCTGAATGCGCTCCGGCTCCGCACACTTGCGCGCCGGAGGAAAAGGGGCATGGCGTGACCGCCTCGCCAAACACGCAACAGGTCGAATACTGGAACGGTCTCGCCGGCGAACGCTGGGCGCGCCTTCAGGAAAAAATCGATCTCCATGTCCAAGAGATTACCAATGCCGCGCTGGAATTTGCTGCACCGCGGGAAGGGGAACGCATTCTCGATCTCGGCTGCGGCTGTGGCACCACCACGTTTCTGCTCGCTTTCAGGGCTGGGCGCGACGGCACAGCCGCGGGCATTGATATTTCCGTTCCGATGCTCGCGGTCGCGCGAGCCCGCGCCATGGCACAGAACGCGAATGTCGTATTCATAGAAGGCGACGCGTCGACCCACGATTTCCAGCCGGTTTTCGATCTCGCCTTTTCCCGCTTCGGCATCATGTTCTTCGCCGATCCGGTTTCCGCCTTCAGAAATATCGGGACGGCGCTCGTCCCTGCGGGCCGGCTGGCTTTCGTTTGCTGGCGCAGCATGGCTGAAAACATCTGGGCCGCCGCTCCGATGGAAGCAGCCATGCATCTGTTGCCTTCCCAGGAGCCGGCCGATCCCCTCGCTCCTGGCCCCTTCGCCTTTGCCGATAACACTCGGCTGCACGCGCTTCTCGCATCTGCGAACTACTCAGAAATCGAAATCGAGCCCTTCAACGCCACCCTGAATATGGGCGCGACGCTCGAAGAAGCCGCCAGCGCGGTTCTTAATATTGGTCCGCTCGCACGTGCAGCAGCGGACCTCGATGAGCAAACGCGGGCAAATATCCGCCGAGCGGTCGCAGGCGCCTTTGCGCCCTACGCATCGCCGGCAGGTGTCGCCCCACCCGCCGCGTGCTGGTTTGTTCGCGCACGGTTGTAGGTCCTGACCCAGTCGCGCACCCCGTGTGTGCGGCCCATTAGAAACCGGCGCAAATTTGGGTGTGGACGCAATTTTCGCGGTGCTGGCAGGGGAATCCGCGAAATGGACTGTTGCATTCCCCGCGAAGGCGCGCTTTGCTCATAGCAGTCAAGGGGAGGAATCGTCCTCCTCCTTTCCGTGTGCAACAAAAATGGGGGTTCTCATGCTTCGTACAGTATTTCTCTCGACGACTACGCTCGCATTGGCCATCACGGCTGCGCTTGCCGGACCGACGAACTCGATGTTGTCGAACGGTGCCGCAGTGACAACCGTCACGCGGGGTTACGAGACAGGTGGTTTTTCCCACACGCGTACTCCGATTGGTGGCACGGTTCTCTTCGACTCGATCGGCTCGGGCGGGTACAATTGCTGCACAGGCTGGACGCTCTCGGGCCCGAGTAGCCAGATCGGAGAGCAGATTTGGGCGGCGATCCAAATCACGCCGAGCGCGAACGCGGTGGTGAAGCACATCGCGGCGGGAGTGGGCTATGTGACAGGCAACAACGCTGCCGAGCTCGCCATCTACAAAGACGCTAGCGGCATCCCGGGCACAATGGTCTGGTCGGGCGATGTGTCGAACCTCCCTGTCTTCGGCAGCACCAGCACAGGGACGGTCGTGGCCAGGGTGACGGGAGTGAGAATCAAGGCAAACAAGCCGTTCTGGGTCGCGATCCAGACGGATACCAACTCTATGAACACATGGAATGCCTGGAACCTGTCGAATACCACCAATGCACCGCTCGCGGAGAACACCGGTACCGGATGGACCAATTTCGGGAGTAACACGGCGGGCGCCGTGACTCTCTACGGCAGGCTAAGGTGAAGAAGTAATCCTGCCGGCGCGGCCGCATCCCGCGGTATCGCCTTTTGGTGAAGCATCCCCGCCCGGGGAAACCGGGCGGTGGTGGTCGCGGGATTGGGTTCGTACATCGCATCGTGGCCGGCGCAAGCCGGCCACGGTCGTATCAGACCGGTCGCGTTGCGTCAGAGTGCAAGCGAACAGGCCATTGTCGACATGCGGGGTTCCTAAAGCGTCCGATTCGCCGCATAAGCGGCCGGCGGGTCAAAGCGCCGGCGCGGCCATTCGCGTCAGCAGTCGCGTAGGTTCGCGATCAAATGGCAGCCGCATTTCAGCGATGGCTGCCGTGCGACACGGTCGTCGCCAGCAGCTGCTCGTCCGCCGGTGGCTTCACCAGCGGAACCTTGAAATTTGTCATCCGTCGGTCCAAACGCCGGATGACTTCGGACGTGATGTCGAGTCCGTTGACGCTGTCTGCCAACACGGATTTGTCGAGCACGACGCTGGCGCCGCGCTCGAGCAAGATCGCATGCACCACCGATACGACCGCCGCCAGATAAGCGTGCCCGGCGACGATCTCGCCGCCATGGATGAGGTCCTCCCGTTCCTTCATTTTTTGTTGGTAGGCCGCCTGTTTCTGCTGGAGCGCCAGTTTCTTTCTGGCTCGCAAATCCGCGGGAAGCGATGCCGATTGGTTCTGGAAGGCGTCCATCTCCTTCTGCAGCGCAGTGCCTTCGGGTCCGAGGTCGGTCTGGACCTTGTTTTCGTCGGCCATGATCTGAGCTCGAATATTGGTTCCGAGCTTCGAGCCGTTGATGATCGCGTGACGGTCGACAACGAGAATGCCTGAACCCTGGCTGCTTGCCGGCAGCGCTGTTCGCGGACACAGCAACGCAATCGCGAGCGCCGCGACAGTGGCACTTTTTCTGAGTTTGATCATTGGTTCGGCAGGGCCCCTCGATTCGAATCCGCAGCAGCGCTGCGGCGGATGACCAAAGAATACTGCGTTGCCAGGCCAAGAGGAAGCTTTTCTCGTCGGTAAGGCTCTTGACCAGATCCAGGACGCGCTTGCGGACCTTGGGCTCCTTGATCCGCATGAAGGCGAGTGCGAGCTGGAGTCCTCCCCTTCGCTTCGACACTTGATCCCACGCGAAGGATGCCACACCGGTTTCGTTGACGACAAGAGCCCTGGAAGGCTCTTCAGTACACGACGACACTGCGGATCGACTCGCCCTTCGTCATCAGGTCGAAGGCGTAGTTGATCCGTTCCAGGGGCAGGGTGTGGGTGATCATCTCATCGATCGCGATTTTCTTGTCCATGTACCAGTCGACGATCCGTGGCACGTCGGTACGGCCGCGCGCGCCGCCGAAGGCCGTCCCCTTCCACACCCGTCCGGTGACAAGCTGGAAAGGCCTTGTCGAAATCTCCTTCCCCGCCGCGGCGACGCCGATGATCACCGAGATGCCCCAGCCGCGATGGCAGCATTCGAGGGCCTGGCGCATGGTGAGAGTGTTGCCGATGCATTCGAAGCTGTAATCGGCGCCGCCTTTCGTCAGCTCGACGAGATGGCCGACCAGATCGTCCTTTATCTGCCCGGGATTGACGAAGTGCGTGAGCCCGAACTTGCGCGCCAGCGCCTCGCGCGCGGGATTGACGTCGATGCCCACAATCATGTCCGCGCCCGCAAGCTTCGCGCCCTGCACGACATTGAGCCCGATGCCACCCAACCCGAACACGACGACATTGGCGCCCGGCTCGACCTTCGCAGTGAAGATCACCGCGCCGATGCCCGTGGTCACGCCGCAGCCGATGTAGCAAATTTTGTCGAAGGGCGCGTCCTCGCGGACCTTGGCAAGCGCGATCTCGGGCAGAACGGTGTAGTTGGCGAATGTCGAGCAGCCCATATAGTGCAGGATCGGCGCGCCATTTTTGAAGAACCGGCTCGTGCCATCCGGCATCAGCCCCTTGCCCTGCGTTGCGCGGATCGCAGTGCAGAGATTTGTCTTGCGGCTGGTGCAGGATTTGCACTCGCGGCATTCCGGTGTGTAGAGCGGAATGACGTGATCGCCCTTCTTCAGCGTTCGGACGCCGGATCCTGTTTCCGCGACGATGCCGGCGCCTTCGTGACCGAGAATGCAGGGGAATAATCCCTCGGGGTCGGCGCCGGAAAGTGTGTATTTGTCGGTGTGGCAGATTCCCGTGGCTTTGATTTCGACGAGCACTTCGCCGTCTTTCGGGCCTTCGAGATCGACGGTTTCGATCGACAGGGGCTTCCCGGCTTCCCAGGCAACGGCCGCCCGAACCTGCATTTCAAATCCCTCCCGGATAACTTCCCGGACTACACATCCAGTGCCGCGTAAAGTGCGTTGTCCTGGATGAATTCGCGTCGCGGTTCCACGATGTCGCCCATCAGCTTGGCGAAGAGATCGTCGGCTTCGTCGGCGTGCTCGACTTTTACCAGCAGCAGTGTCCGCGCGTTGTCGTCGAGCGTCGTCTCCCACAATTGCTCGGCGTTCATTTCGCCAAGTCCCTTGTAGCGCTGCAGCGCGAGTCCTTTGCGACCCCACTCGAAAATCGCATCGAGAAGCTGACTGGGCGCGCGCACTTCGCGGGTCTCGTCCTTGCGCACCAGCGATCCGGCCTTCAGGTAGGCGATCTGCAAATCCGGCGCCAGCCGGTCGAGCTTTCGGGCATCGGCGCTTGAAATCAACGCGCCGTCAATGGCGACTGCTTCCCGCACGCCGCGCACTTCGCGCCAGAACTTCAATCCACCGTCCGGCGTCGGCTCGCCATGCCACCCGCGTTCGGTCTCGTCCGACAATTGATCGAGTCGCCGTGCGATATAGAGAGCGGCCTCCGCCGCGCGCGCTCCATCGGCGAGGATCTCCGGGTTCAATGCGCCCGATATCGCCGCCTGTTCCAGTACGAAACGCGGATAGTGACGCGGGAAGCCTTCGAGCGCGGCAACGGCGGCGCGCGCCTTCTCGACCAGCCTGTCGAAATCGGCGCCCGCCATCATCTCTCCGCTGTGCAGGGTGAACGCGGCGCCCGATGAACCCTCGGAAATCAGATAATCGGTCAACTCGCGTTCGTCCTTGAGATAGCGTTCCGATTTGCCGCTTGTTGCCTTGTAGAGCGGAGGCTGGGCGATATAGATGTGTCCGCGCTCGATCAGTTCCGGCATCTGGCGGTAGAAGAACGTCAGGAGCAGCGTGCGGATATGCGCGCCGTCGACATCGGCGTCGGTCATGATGATGATCTTGTGGTAGCGCAGCTTGTCGGCGTTGAATTCCTCGGCGCCGATGCCCGTGCCGAGAGCGGTGATGAGAGTGGCGATCTCGATATTGGAAAGCATCTTGTCGAAGCGCGCGCGTTCGACATTGAGGACCTTGCCGCGCAGCGGAAGCACGGCCTGATTCTCTCGGTTGCGTCCCTGCTTGGCGCTTCCACCGGCAGAATTGCCCTCGACGATGAAAATCTCGCATTTGGCAGGATCGCGTTCCTGGCAATCTGCGAGCTTGCCGGGAAGTGACATGCCGTCGAGTGCGCCCTTGCGGCGAGTCAGTTCGCGTGCCTTGCGCGCCGCTTCGCGCGCCGCGGCCGCCTCGATCACCTTGCGGACGATCGCGCGCGCTTCGCTTGGATGCTCCTCGAACCACGCGCTCAGCTGGTCGTGGACGGCGCCTTCAACGATGGGCCGGACTTCGGACGAAACAAGCTTGTCCTTGGTCTGCGAACTGAATTTCGGATCCGGAACCTTGACCGACAATACGCAGGTCAGGCCTTCCCGGCAGTCGTCGCCAGTCAGCGCGACCTTGTCCTTTTTCGCCAGGCTCGATTCTTCGGCATATTTGGTGACCACGCGTGTGAGCGCGGCGCGGAAGCCGGCAAGATGCGTTCCGCCGTCGCGTTGCGGGATGTTGTTGGTGAAGCACAGCATGCTCTCATGATAGGAGTCGTTCCAGACGAGGGCTGCTTCAACGATGACGGTCTCGCGTTCGGAACGGAGCATGACGGGCGAAGGGATGAGGGGCGTCTTGGCGCGATCGAGATAACGGACGAACGCTTCGAGACCTCCGTCGTAGTGGAGGGTCACCTCCTTCTTCTCGACTCCGCGCAGATCAGCGAAAACAATTGTCACGCCGGAATTGAGGAACGCGAGCTCGCGCAGCCGATGCTCGATCGTCGGACTATCGAACTCGAGCCTGGTGAAAGTCTTCGGACTGGGCAGGAATGTCACTTCCGTGCCGCGGCGGCCCCGCGCCTCGCCGACCACCCGCAGCGGCGCCTCGGGGACCCCGTCACGGAAGCGCATGTAGAATTCCCGATCGTCGCGCCAGATGCGCAGATCGAGCCATTCGGACAGCGCGTTGACGACCGAGACGCCGACCCCATGCAGGCCGCCCGAGACCTTGTAGGCGCTCTGCTCGAATTTTCCCCCCGCATGCAGCTGGGTCATGATCACTTCGGCTGCCGAAACGCCTTCCTCGTGGATGTCGGTCGGGATGCCGCGGCCGTTGTCGCGCACCCCGCAGGAACCGTCCGCGTTCAGCACCACGTCGATGCGATCCGCGTGCCCCGCCAGAGTCTCGTCGATGGCGTTGTCGACCACCTCGTAGACCATGTGGTGCAGACCTGATCCATCATCAGTGTCGCCGATATACATGCCCGGCCGCTTGCGCACGGCGTCGAGCCCTTTGAGCACCTTGATCTGTTCGGCGCCGTAGGCGTTGGGATCGGGAGGTTCGGTTACAAAGGCCATTGGTGGTCGTACTCTTTCTGCAATTGCCGTCGGCTGTTCGCGAATTCTAGTTCTGGCGGACGAGCTTGCTCGCTTCGACAAGGAAGATATCGGCATGCGAGGTGAGATCTTCAAACAGCGTGAGATCCGTGCCGGTGAGCCATGCCTGCGCGCCGAGCGCCACAAGCTCCTCGAACAGGGCAGCCCTGCGTTGCGAATCCAGATGGGCCGCGATTTCGTCGAGCAGGAGTATCGGGGCACCGCCGCCACGCTGCTGCGCAAGCTCGCGCGCATCGGCAAGCACGATCGAGATCAGTAGCGCCTTTTGCTCGCCGGTTGAGCAATCCCGCGCATCCATGCGTTTGCCGGTGTGTCGTGCGGAAAGATCGCTGACGTGCGGACCCACGGTCGTCCGTCGCGCTTCAGCGTCGCGCAAGCGCGCACCTGCGAGCGCGATCCGCAGGGATTCCACCGCACGCCCGCCTTCTTCCGCCAGGATACGGTCCGTGTGGCCGGCAAGCGCAAGCTGCGCGCTGGGAAACGCGCCGGCCTCGCCGCGCTGAACGAGCGAAACATTGAGACGTTCCACGGTTGCCGCGCGCGCCGCCGCAATTTCAATTCCCGCCTCGGCCATCTCATTTTCTAACCCATCGAGCCAGCCGGAATCACGGGGGCCGAGCTTGAGCAGTCGGGCGCGTTCACGCATCGCGTGCTCATAGCGCAACACGCGCCGCGCATGTGCCGCGTCAAAGCCCAGCACGAGACGATCCAGAAATCGCCGTCTCGCGCTCGCGCTGTCACTGAACAGCCTGTCCATCGCGGGCGTAAGCCAGGCCATCTCGACAATTTCGCCGAGCTCCGCCGAACTTTGCGCCGGGACGCCGTTCAGATGGACCTTCCGCCTTTCGTTGCCCTGCGCAGAAGAGACAAGCCCGGTGCCGATCTCGTAGGTTTCGCTGTCCCGCGAAACCGAAGCGGCGACTGCCCATAATACGTCGTTCTGCGCTGTTTGCGGAGCCTTGCGGATGTGTTCGGCCAGCAATGCGCCCCGCATTCCCCGGCCCGGGGATAAAAGAGAAATTGCGTCCAGCAGGTTCGTCTTGCCGGCTCCGTTCGGGCCCGCGAGCACCACCGGCCGTCCGCTCACGCAAAGCTCCGCATGCGCATAGGAACGAAAATTGGTGAGCATCAGCCTGGTGACCGCGAGATGACGGCGATCCGGCGTGGTTGCAGCCGATGATTGGCGAAGCGCGTGCGTCAAACTCACACCCGCATGGGCATGAGGACGTAAAGCGTGCCCCGGTCCTCGGAATCCTCGATCAGCGTCGGCGAGCCCGCGTCCGACAGCAGGAAGCGTATTTCCTTGCCCTCTATCTGGTTCGTGATGTCGAGCAGGTAGCGGGCGTTAAATCCGATGTCGAGCGGACTTGCGCTGTAGGAGGCGCCCACCTCCTCCGTGGCCGTGCCCGAATCGGGATTGATCACCGTGAGCGTAAGCTTGTCCTTGACGATGCCGAGCTTCACGGCGCGGGTTTTGTCTGCGGAAATCGTGGACACGCGATCCACGGCCTGGGCGAATTCCCGCGAATCGAGAGACAGGACCTTATCGTTCGCCGACGGGATCACGCGCTGGTAATCAGGAAACGTGCCATCGATCAGCTTGGAGGTCAGTTCCACGCCGTCGGTCGTGAACTGGATCTTCGTATCCGACAGCGAAACGTCGATACCTCCTTCGGAATCGTCAAGAAGACGCCTGAGTTCGCTGATCGTTTTGCGCGGCACGATTGCGCCCGGCATCTCGGCGGCGCCGTCCGGCAACTCGAGCTGAAATCGCGCGAGCCTGTGGCCGTCGGTTGCAACCGCGCGCATTTCGCCCTTTGCCTTGCCGTCCCTGTGCGCGTGCACATAGATGCCGTTGAGGTAGAATCGCGTCTCCTCAGTCGAAATGGCGAAGCGCGTCTTGTCGATCAGCTTTTTCAGATCGTCCGTCTGCAGACGAAACCTGAACGGCATTGCGCCTGCCGCCATCTGCGGGAAGTCTTCCCGCGGCAGGCAGGCCAGTTCGAAGCGTACGCTTCCGGACGACACGGCAAGACGGCCGCCTTCCGACGTGAGGAGTTCCGCCTGGACCTGCGCGCCTTCCGGCAATTTTCGCACGATGTCGTAGAGCATGTGCGCCGGCGCCGTCGCGGCGCCGTTGCGAAGGACGTCAGCGGCAAGCGATTCCACAATTTCCATGTCGAGATCGGTGGCGGTCAGCTTCAGCCGGCCTTTTGCCGCCTCGATCAGAACATTCGAAAGAATCGGAATCGTGTTGCGGCGTTCCACGACGCTCTGGATGTGGCTGAGTGCCTTCAGAAAGGCGCTGCGTTCGACCGTGATTTTCATGACGTTGCGCTTGAAACTCTCGCTGTTTTCGAAGTGCCCGCGGGCTTCCGGATGGGCGCCCCGGCTGACCGAAAGCCCTTGATTTGCCTGAATTCCCGAAGGAGTGGGACTCAAGGCCGAGAGTATAACAGGGCGCGTTCTGCCAGAACAGCGTAACCATGCGGCCGGATAGGAAATAGGTCCCCCCGGGGCGTCACCCCAGGAGGCCAGTTTGTCACCCGGGGGATCAGCTTCCCTTGCCCAGAACCTGCTTCAGGAAGTCGACCTCCTGCTTGAAGGTCGGATCTTCGTTGCACAGGGCCACGATACGCCGGCAGGCATGGAGCACAGTTGTGTGATCGCGTCCGCCGAAGCGGCGCCCGATCTCAGGAAGCGAACGCAAAGTGATTTCACGCGCCAGGAACATCGCCACTTGCCGCGGCCGCGCAACGCGCCGGCTTCGCTGGGCGGACTGGAAATCGCGCGGATCGAGCTTGTAGAAGTCCGCGATCTTGCGCTGGATGTCCTCGATTGAAGTTTTGCGCACGACCGCACCGCGCCTGACGATGGTGTCGACCGCTGCGCTGAAGGCCAGCGGGTTTTTCGTCAGCTCCGCGTGCAGTGTGAGATTGTTGAAAAACCCGATCAGGTCGCGCGGACTGGCATCCTCCAGATCCGCTATCCGCTCCAGAGCCTCGTCCGGAATCCTCGCCTGCCCACGTCTGCGCGCATATTCCTCCGCGCGCGCCCTGAGAATGCCGAGCCGCGTATCCCGCTCCGGCTTGTCCAGCGCAATCACCATACCGCCAAGGAGCCGCGAACGCACGTCCAGACCCAAAGTCTCGAGCTGTTGCGGCGGCCTGTCCGCCGCAATCACGAGCTTGCGCCGCAGGTCGGAATAGGCATTCAGCGTATGCAGCAATTCGGACATGGTGGAAGTGCTGCGGCACAGATGCTGGAGATCGTCGATCAGCAACATGTCGGCAGCTCGCAGCTCCTCCTTGAAGCCCAGAGTCTCCTTGCGGTTCAAGGCGCCCAGGAATTGGCGCATGAAATCCTCGGCGCCGAGCAGGAGTGTACGCCAACCTCTGCGCCTCGATTCGAGGGCCGTGGCGTTGAGCAAATGCGTCTTGCCGAAGCCGAAGCCGCCATGAATATACAAGAGTGAAACGTCATCAGCCTGGCCATCAGCAAAGGCGCGCGAGGCCCGCAGCGCCAACCCGTTTGCTTGGCCCTCGACGAAACTGGCGAAGGACATCGTGGGATCGGGCGCGCGGGAAAAGAACGCCTGGCCGCCAGTCCCGCGCAGACCGTCCTCGCGCCGACCGGCAAGCGCGTGATGCGGGGACAGCACAGAGACGGTGGCCACCGGAGCGGTCAACTGCTCGCTCACCAATCCACCGCCGACCGCTGGTGTTTCCGATGCAGAGAGAACGATGGTGATGGATGTTGGAATCCCCCCTTCGGCCCGCAGCGCCTTTTCGATGCGGCCGACATAATTGTTGGCCACCCAATTGCGTACGAACGGTCGCGGTGCCCCGAATTTGAGGTCGCCCTTTTGAAAATCGAGAAGGCTCAATTTGCCGATCCACGCCTCGAATACCGGCACGCCCAGATCGCGGCGAAGCCTGCCACGCGCCGCAGACCAGATAGCGAGCCAATCAGAAGTGCTTGTCAGAGCCTGTGTCATTGTCCCATTTGCCCTATGCTACGACCGGAGAAGTAACTCTCGCGGCCCCCCTTACTCTGGGATTATTGGATCACATCTATTCTTGCTTGATCTCGATCACGACCGGATGTTTCTTTGCGTCGATGCTCCTTTTCTTTGCTACGCCTGCCGCCATGGCAGGCCCGTCGCTTTCCACCCATTTGTCACCCCGCGGTGACCTGCTGCATTCGGGTCGCCTTCGAAGCCTCCTGCGATATTGAACGCCTGCGCATAACCCGCTTTCGTCAGCGCGATCGCTGCGGAACGAGACCGGGCACCGGAGCGGCAGACGAGCAGTACGGGTGTGTCCTTCCCGGCGCCACTTGCTTCCAGCCGATGAATCGCCGACGCGACGAACTCGGAGTTGAGTGCCATGCTCGGGAAATTCTGCCACTCGACGAGATGGGTCGTGCGGCCTAGGCCGGAGAGGTCTGGCAGGCCCACGAAGTTCCATTCGGCCGTCGTCCGCACGTCCACCAGCTGAGCCGCGGGCTGGCGCTCGAGCAGCGCCCATGCCTCGTCTGGGAGAAGATCGCCGGCATACCCGGCTGCTGAATCGACCTGCTCCATTCTCGCTCCAGGCAAAGCCCACCCCTAAGCGCAAACGCTGCGCCGACATCAAAGTAAAACTTCGAGACTAGACTGCCCCTCGTGACTCCGAAACCAGCCGTGCCGGCTTTTTGTTTCGTCGTCCCGCTGTTTTTATTGAAATTTCACTTGGTATTTTCTGGCGTACTGCGCGCCAGCCAGCAAACGATAGCACTTCGTTAACGAGTTGCAACGCGAACGAATCGGGAATATGTGGGTTCTGTGACGGTTGCTAAGTCGCGCGAACGTATACTGAAAATTGGAAAATGCGCCTTTTCAGAAGGTTAGTCGGGCGGCGGCCTGTGAAGTTTTTTTTTCAACCGGCCTCAAAATGAAACCTCCGCTAGCGGAGCAACAAAAACGAGCCCTTCAAAGGTCTTAGAGCTGTCACAGAAATTTAGCGCAAGTTTTCAGGCGCTTAGCCAGGCAGTTTTGCCGTCCGTTTGGCCAGGCGCGACACTTTTCGGCTCCCGGTGTTCTTGTGGAGCACGCCTTTTGACGCACCACGCATGATTTCGGGTTCGGCGGCCTTCAGCGCAGCAAGCGCTGCCGATTTGTCGCCGGTTGCGATGGCTTCCTCGACTTTGCGGGTGATGCTCCGGATTCGGCTCTTGCGGGCGTGATTGACCGCCGTCCGCTTGGCAATCTGGCGGACCCGCTTCTTGGCAGAGTCGATATTGGGCATGGGCGTTCTCTCTCTCACTAGGAGGGCGCGGTTCTTAGCCCGCGTCCCGCGGCCTGGTCAATGCGTGGTGCGGACTCACCGGTTCCGAAACGCGGGTTTGCGCTTTTCCGCGAAGGCCGCCATGCCTTCCTTCTGGTCGTCGGTCGCGAACATGGAGTGGAATACGCGTCGCTCAAAACGGATCCCTTCGGCAAGCGTCGTCTCATAGGCGCGATTGATCGTCTCCTTGGTCATCATCACGATGGGAAGAGACTGCTCTGCGATCTTGTGCGCAGCGTTCGTCGCGTCCGCCAGCAGCTCGGCCAGGGGGACGACGCGGCTGACCAGCCCTGCCCGCTCGGCTTCGTGCGCATCCATATTGCGCCCCGTCAGGCACATTTCCATTGCCTTGGACTTGCCGACGAAGCGCGTCAGGCGTTGCGTGCCGCCGATGCCGGGCATGACGCCCAGATTGATCTCCGGTTGACCGAATTTCGCATTGTCCGCAGCAATGATGAAATCGCACAGCATTGCCAGTTCACAGCCCCCGCCCAGGGCGTATCCGGCCACGGCCGCGACGATCGGCTTGCGAATGGCTGCGATCTTGTCTGCCGCGCCGGCGAAAAAATTCGCTTTGAACATGTCCATGTAGGACTGCGGCGCCATTTCCTTGATGTCGGCGCCGGCGGCAAAGGCGCGTTCCGAACCGGTGATAACGATCGCGTGCAGCCCGTCGTTGGAGTCGATCGCCTCGAGCGCATGCATGAGCTCGGCGAGAAGCGCGGAATTGAGCGCGTTGAGCGCCTTCGGGCGATTGAGAGTAATGATCGCCACCCTGCCTTCCGTCTTCAGGAGAATGTTTTCATATTCCATGGCACGGCTCCGAATTTGCTCGTGCATCCCTCGCGCGGGCGCCGTGCGAACGCAAGAGCGAATCAATCCTCGCCAGGCCGCGTGCGCAATCGCTTGACGAGACCCCGGGCGAGCTTGTTCTCGAAGCGTCGCGCCTTGCTCGCCGGCGGAGGCTTCGTCTTGCGCCGTGGCTCGACGGGCCTGGCAGCGTCGCGCAGGAGTGCAACGAGCCGCGCGCGAACGTCGGCGCGGTTTCGTTCCTGGCTGCGATAGCGCCGCCCGACAAGCAGAAGTTCGCCCGACTTCGTAATCCTGCTGCCCGCAATCCGGATAAGTCTCTCGCGCACGTTCTCCGGCAGAGATGGGGAGCCCCGCGCGTTGAAGCGCAGCTGCACCGCACTTGCGACCTTGTTCACATTCTGGCCGCCCGGTCCGCCCGCCAGAATGAAACTTTCCTCAATTTCGCTCACGTCGATCGAGAATTGATCCGTAATCGCTATTTTCGGCATTCAGTACTTTTCGCACGGCTTTCCGCGTGCAATCAAATGCCGGTCGCGTTCCTGGGGAGGAAAAGATGAGCGATATGCTCGAGGGCGGTTGCGCCTGCGGCGCGGTGCGCTACCGGCTAAACTCCGCGCCGATGTTTGTGAATTGTTGCCATTGCCGCGACTGCCAGCGACAGACAGGGAGCGGTTTCGTCATCAACGCGCTGATCGAGACCGACCAGATCAGTCTTCTCGCGTCGCAACCGGAATCCGTGCCGGTGCCGACGGATAGCGGGCGACCGCACGACGTATATCGTTGTTCGAACTGCCGGACCGCCGTGTGGAGCGATTACGGCCGCCGGCCGGGCCTTCGTTTCGTCCGCGTCGGCACGCTCGACAGACCCGATGCGCTGAGGCCCGACGCGCATATCTTTGTCCGTTCGAAGCTTCCTTGGGTCGGATTGCCGGACAATGTTCCCGCCTTCGACGTGTACTACGACATGAAGTCGCTATGGCCAGCGGAAAGCCTCGAACGCCGCCACGCATTACTGGGGTAATTTCTACCGCTGACACGCGGGGCAATAGAATGTCGCGCGGCCGCTCTGCACGATGCGCTTGATTTTGCCCTTGCATCGAGCGCGCGGGCAGGGCGCACCTTCGCGGTCATAGACGGCGAAATGGTGCTGGAATTCGCCGAGCGCGCCGTCGGTCTTCGCGTAATCGCGCAGGCTCGATCCGCCAGCCTTGATCGCCGCGCGCAAGACCGACCTGATTGCTGCCGCAAGCGCGCGCGCGCGGCTGCCGGCGATGGTCGACGACTGCCGCCGCGGCGAGATACCAGCGCGAAACAGGGCCTCGCAGACATAGATGTTGCCGAGTCCCGCAATCGTGCGCTGGTCGAGCAGAGCGGCTTTGATTGGGGCCCGGCGGCCCTCCAATACGCGCTCGAGATGGGCCGCCGTAAATTGCGGGGACAGGGGCTCGATACCGAGTCCATCGAACAATGGATGGCGATTGAGAGCCGCCGATTCGATGAGAAGCATGAAACCGAATCTGCGGGGGTCGGTAAACACGATGCGAGCGGGCGCGTCGGTTTCAATAACCACGTGATCGTGTTTGCCGTGACCGGCGCCAGAGGGCGGCGCCTCGTATACGTAATGTCCAGGTCTGTGTTCCCGGTTCTCCGCGTAGACCGCGACACGCCCGGACATGCCGAGATGAATCACGAGGGTCTCGCCGTCATCGAGTTCGGCGAGAAGATATTTGGCGCGTCGCCAAAGGTGTTTGACTTCGCGGCCGGCGAGACGTTCGGCAAATCGGGGCGGAAAGGGAACCCGGAGATCCCCGCGGCGCGTCACGACTTTTGTCAGCCGGCGATGTTCAAGTGCGGGTGCAAGGCCCATTCGCAACGTTTCGATCTCGGGAAGTTCGGGCATAGGACGTCGCTATCGGATGCAGGAGAGATGATATTTCAATTGTAGGGCCCTATACTGAACTTTGACACCTGTTGCGCGATACCCGGGTCCCCAATGGCGAGTTTTGGCTACCGCGACGTGCCCGAGGTCGAAAAGGCCGGACTGGTGCGCGACGTCTTCTCGTCGGTCGCGCGCCGTTACGACCTGATGAACGATCTCATGTCCGGAGGCGTGCACCGCTTGTGGAAGGACGCCATGGTCGAGTGGCTCAATCCGCAACCGGGGCAACACGTTCTGGATGTGGCGGGCGGAACGGGCGACATCGCCTTCCGCGTCGCCGAAATGGCGCGGAGCAGGGGCGGCGAAGCACGCATTGTCGTCTGCGACGTCAATGCGGAAATGATCGCGGAAGGCGTGCGCCGGGCCGACGCGCTTGGCGAGTCCGATATTTGCTGGCTGTGCGGCGACGCGGAATGCCTACCAGTGCCCGATTCGTCCATGGACGCTTGCACCATCGCGTTCGGAATTCGAAACGTCACCCATATCGAGACGGCGCTCGCGGAAGCACGCCGTGTTCTCAAGCCCGGCGGCCGTTTTCTCTGTCTGGAATTTTCCCACGCCCAGGCTCCGGGACTGGACGTGCTCTACGACCGCTATTCATTCGCTGTGCTGCCGCGCCTTGGCGAATGGGTTACGAAGGACGCCGAAGCCTACCGGTATCTCGCCGAAAGCATCCGCCGCTTTCCATCCAGGACGTCCTTCGCGAGGATGATCGAGCGCGCGGGGCTGTCCCGGGTCACGGCGCGCAATCTTGCAGGCGGAATTGCAGCCATGCATTCCGCGTGGCGGATCTGACCGATGCTGCGCGCGCTTCGCGATACGGCGCGACTGGCCCACGCCGCGCGTGTCCTGGGCCGCCACGACGCGTTGATCCCTCGCGAAGCTGCGGAGCGTGTTCCCCCGGCACTCAGATTCATGCGCGCGCTCGTCGGCCGGGGCAAGGTGGTAGACGCGGAGCTGCCGCCGGGCGAGAGATTGGCGCGCGCGCTCGAGAGCCTTGGCCCTGCCTACATTAAGCTGGGCCAGATTCTTGCGACACGTCCCGACATCATCGGGGACGAAACAGCGCGGTCACTCGCCGCACTGCAGGATCGGCTCCCTCCCTTCGCGACGGAAATAGCGCGCGCCGAAGTCGAGTCGGCACTCGGCGTGCCGCTGTCCACGGCGTTTTCCGCGTTTGACGAGCCGATCGCGGCGGCGTCGGTCGCCCAGGTTCATCGCGCTGTGACGGCAGGCGACCCTGGACGCGACGTCGCGGTCAAGATTCTGCGTCCACGCGTCGAGGTGGAATTTGCGCGTGACCTTTCCGCCTTTGCGTTCGCGGCGCGTTGCGCGGAACGATTCTTCGCGGAGGGCCGCCGCCTGCGCCTCGTCGCGCTGGTGGAGACGCTTAGCGCGTCCGTGGCGATGGAGCTCGACCTGCGCATGGAAGCCGCCGGTGCCTCCGAGCTTGCAGAACGTACGCGCAGTGACGAAGAGTTCCGCGTTCCGTCCGTCGATTGGGAGCGCACGGGCGCGCGCGTTCTCACTACGGAATGGGTCGAGGGAACGTCCCTGCGCAGCGCGGAAGAACTCAAAGCTGCTGGTCACGACCCGAAGCAGATTGCGTTGCTCGTTGTTCGCCAGTTCCTGACGCAGGCGCTGCGTTACGGTTTCTTTCACGCCGACATGCACCAGGGAAATCTTTTCGTCGATGCCGAAAGCCGGTTGGTCTGCGTCGATTTCGGCATCATGGGGCGGCTCGACGAACCAATGCGCCGGTTCATGGCGGAGACGCTTGGCGGCTTTCTGGCCCGCGACTATCAGCGTGTCGCCAACGTCCATTACGAGGCCGGCTTCGTTCCCCGCACCCATCCCGCGCCGCTCTTCGCCCAGGCACTGCGGGCGATCGGCGAGCCGGTGTTCGGCCGACGTGCGAGTCGTGTGTCGATGGCGAAGCTTCTGCAACAATTGTTTGACACCACGCGGCGTTTCGACATGGAACTGCAGCCGCAGCTTGTGCTCCTGCAGAAGACGATGGTTGTGGTGGAAGGCGTTGCGCGCGCGCTCGATCCGGAACTTGATATCTGGGAAGCCTCCCGCCCCGTCATAGAAGAGTGGATGATCGAGCGCATCGGCCCGGAGGCGCGCCTGCGTGATGCCGCGGAAGGCGTAAACGCGCTTGGCCGGCTGGCGCGCGATTTTCCGCACGTGTTGCGCAATGCGGAAGTCGTTTCGACGATGCTCGCCGACGGCGGATTGAAACTTCATCCCGATTCTGTCCGCCAGATTGCGCAAGCCCAGGTTGCGCGCACACGTCACGTCCGCGTCGCGTTGTGGATCGCAGCGGGTGCGCTGGCGATACTTGCCATCGGCGTTCTCTGATTTCGGATTTCCACGGCGTATCGTGTTCGCTGACCATGAGTGTCTCGCCCATACGACCGTGGCCCACGCGGGTGCATAAGCGCTAAGATAGCAGTTCTTCGCGCCCTAAGCTGGTGTTGCACTTCGTTTGAGAACTCAGGGGACCCAGGGGGAACGGCGCTTGCGCTTTACGCCACTGGCTTCCCGGTGCGCGCACTGCTGTCCGGGGAAAAATCTCGAATCCGTTTACATGTGCTTGATGGAGACTGGGGTTTGCACAGTAATGCGCGTGCTCGACTCAGGACTGCGTATGTGTCGAGAAAAGGTTTACGCGGAGGCGCGGAGCCGTGGAGCAACCATAATTACCACCAAGAGCACGAAGGGCACGAAGAAGGGGTCGCGCGCGAATGCGCGCAAAACATCATTGTGTGCTTTGTGCTCTTTGTGGTGAACAAGCCTCTCCGCGCCTCCGCGTGCCCATTTCTTGCTAAACAAACAGCAGTGCTCGCCATGCCTGTTTTCCCCGGATAGCCGTGCGCGAAAGCGGGGACCCAGAGGGAACGGCGCCGGCGCTTTAGGCACCGGGTTCCCGCGCAGCTCTAAGAGATTTTCATGTGGCCAGCGTCGCAATGTTCGGCGTTGGCTGAACCGACGACATACACGTCGAGCCCTACCGTGTGTTGCTCGAGGTTCGGTATTTGAGGAATGCGCACCCGGACGGCGTCTTTCAGAAGCAGTTCGTCCGTCGCAAGAATTTTTGCGTATCCGGTTGTCGATTCGCCCGGCATCGCGGAAATGGTGAGCACGACCCGCACGTCCGAATCTGCGGCGCGTTTTTCCACCGCATCGCAGGCGATTACGATATTGTCGCCGGGTGTCACGTCGGGAAAGGGGGCGGGAGTCTCACTCTTCGGCCCGACCGGGGCGCTCGCCGCGGGCAATTGCGCGTTAGCCGTCCACAGGGGAAGCAATGCCCCCAAGGCGATCGCCGCAAAGAACCCCGCAACCTTGCGCATCTTGGCAGCTCCTCCCCGCATCTAAACTGCGGAATCTCCGAGCTCGAAGCAATACTAACCCCTCTTGGGGTTAATTCCCAATAGCGACCGGAGATGTTTGAGATGCGTTTGCCCGAGATTCCGGGTCCAGGCGGCTCTCCTGCCCGGCTGGCAAGCCCGTTTCACGCGATCGTGAATGGATTTACCGGGCTCTCGACAAAAACCAGAAGCGCCAGCACATGAGCGCCGCGGCGACGAACAGGCCTGTGGCAAGACCGATCCAGATGCCAAGACCTTTCAGGTGCCAGCCGAAGGCGAGCCACAGGCAAACGGGAAATCCAGCCAACCAATAGCTCAACCCGGCGATCCACATCGGCATGTGCGCGTCCTTCAGACCGCGCAGACTGAGCGCGCCCACGACCTGAAGCCCGTCGCAGATCTGGAACGCCGCCGCGACGCGCAGGAACACGACTGCCAGCACGATTACGTCGGCGTTGGCGGCGTCGTCGGCAAAATAGAGATTGGCAATCGCAGACGGGAACATCCACAGCAGGATTGCCGTCATGCTCATGAACGCGGCGCCCATGATCAGCGCGCTGTAACCGGCTCGGCGTATGCCATCGCCGTCGCCCGCGCCGGCTGCCCGGCCAACGCGCACCGTCGCCGCCATTCCGACACCGAGTGGCACCATGAAGGTGATGGAAGGGACGTTGAGGGCTATCTGATGCGCGGCGACGGATGCCGTGCCGAACGTGCCCATGATCAGCGTTGCGGCGTTGAACAGCATCGCCTCGAAGATCATGGTCAATCCGATCGGCATGCCGAGACGGAACACCTCCACGAGCTTGTCCCAATGCGGGCGATGAAAGCGCCGGAAGATGCGGAACTTGTGCAAGGCAGGCATCAGCCGGACGACACCCAGCATGACGAAGAACGCGAAAGCATAGGAGCACGCGCTGGAAATGCCGGCGCCGACCAGGCCAAGCCCTGGCAGACCGAAATGACCAAAGATCAGTGCATAGTCGCCCGCCGCGTTGAAGAAGATGCCGAGCCCCATCGCCCACAGCGACGCATTCGGCCGGGACAGCGCGGTCGAGAAATTGCGCAGCACCTGATAGCCGAGCGAGAAGGGCAGGCCCCAGCAAAGCATGCTGGTGAATCGGCCCGCGCCCGCTGCCAGTTCGGGTCTCTGACCGAGTGCGAGCAGGACGGGCTGCGTAAACAGCAGAAACACGATCAGCGGCGCCGACAGGAGCAGCATCGCCCAGAAGCCCATGCGCACCGCGTTGCGCACGCCGGCGCGATTCCCGGGTTGCGCCCCGAGAATATGGGCGACCATCGGAGCAACTGCAGCCACGGGCCCGCAGCCGATCAGCCAGGTGAAGAAGAACACCGTGTTGCCGAGCGCGGCCGACGCAAGCGCCGTCTTGCCGAGGCGCCCCAGCATGATCACGTCGGTCGTCAGGATTGCCATCTGGGCAAGCTGGGTCAGCACCAGAGGCGCTGCGAGTTTCGACAGCTCGCGCGCCTCGGCGAACCATGCGTCGAGCCCGTGACCCGTTACGGGGCGGCCGGCATGGGCAAGATCGAATTCAGCAATATCGGACATGGCACGGTCTTGTCTTTCAGGCCCGTGCCCGGACTGCAGTTTCGGATGAGAAACAAAAAACCCTCCGAAGCGCTTTCCGGGCTCGGGAGGGGAAACGTCTGAACGGGGCGCAGAAACTAGGCCACATTCTCCTCGCGAGCCGCTGCGGCGGCGACGCCGACCACAAGGTCGAACGGCGACGGCAGCATGCGAATCTGGCAATTGCCGGTTTGCATTGAAGGGCTCGCTTGAAACATCCGCGCACACAATGCCCGCGGATCGGCTGGGTTGCTACGCTTGAGGCGTGGCCCTGTCAACACAGGGCCGCAACATGCTGCACATTCCCGTCGCGCGTGGCTGCGCGGTCACAGGATGGGCGGCATCTACTTCCGAATCGCGATTTTCATGCGCACGAAATCGAACGTAACCGCATAGGGAAGAAAATACTCGTGGCTGACGATCCCGCCCACATGGACGCCAAGCCCGTTTTCGAGACCCGGCGGAAATGCTCCATAAATACCGCTGATATTCTTTTCCTCCAGGCTTCCCAGCGATAGTTGCGCGATCGGAAATTTTGCAATCGGCGGCCGTCCCGACGGTGCCGCCTGTGCCGCAGGCACCGTGATTCCCGCATCCTGCAACGTCGATTCTGGCCCGGTAAAGGCGAGCCTTCCAAATGCCGTATCGACGAGCAGCAATTGTTTTGGTCCGCGATCGAGGCGGCCTTGTGCCAGCAGGAAATGGTCTCCCGCCATCCAGAACGGAATCTCGGCGATGCTGCCGCCGGTGCGCGCGGGCGCATCTCGCGGCTCGAGGATCAGTCGATTGCGAACATAGTCGAGCGTCGTGCGGAACTGCGACAGGTATTCCGTTCCAATGATGCCCGCCACCTTTCTGCCGCGCGCCATGCTGGAGAACGCCTTCGTGTTTACCAGCATTGCGGGGACATCGTCGGTTTCGAGACCGGACAGCACAAATTGCGCGATGCGTCCGAACGACGGCGCGGCGGGCCGTCCGGCGGAAGACGCGCCCTGCGCATTTGCCGTCGTTGCCACATGCGCTTCCCTGGCGAATTCGGGATCGAGAAGAACCTCGGCGCCGCCCGTATCGATCAGGAACAGGCCTTCTAGATCGTTCGCTTTTGCCCCGACGGCAGGCAGCGGATTGGGCTGCACGAACGGGATTGTGACAGGCGCGGCTCGTCCGCGTACGCGATAGGGCTGGCTCTTGCCGAACAGCTCGAATTCTGCCGCCCGCTCGGGCCGGCCGAACTGACGCAGCAATTGCACCATCTCGGCAAACTTGCCTTCGCGGTTCAATGTCTCGGCGAGGAGACTTGCGCATCGCGTGTCCGCGGGATTGTGGGCAAGCGCGTTGCGTAGCCTCAATTCCGCTTCCTGGGGATGGTTGCGGTAGAGCGCGATTGCGCCCAGTTGCCGGAGTGCGCCCTCATAGCCCGGACTCGTTTTGGGAACCGCCTGGTAGCCCGCTTCCGCCGCGTCGAACTGCCCTTGCTCAAAGAGAACGTCGGGTTCGACTTTTTTGGGCGCGGGCGGCGTGTTGACCGCGCCGGCGGACGCGATCGCGGCAAGCAAAAAAAAGGCCGCCAACGCGGCTTCACGCGCTAATCTCATGTTCGTCTCCAGCCTCTCTGGTCTCGCCTCTGGCGGGCCAGACGTTACAGTCGCAGCGCCCCCAATCCAAGGACGCCCGCCATGAATTCTCCGGGTTTGGTCCGTGCCGCGGATCGCCAGCGGTCTCCGTTCTGATGGCGGCGCTCCGAATTGCCCATCGCGGAGGGGCGTGGCTGAGGCCGGAGAACACACTCTGTGCGTTCGAGAACGCGATTGCGCTCCGAGCGGATGGCGCCGAGCTCGACGTCCAGCTGACGCGCGACGGTGAGGTCGTCGTGTTCCACGATTTCCGTCTTTCCCGGGATTTGTGCCGGGATGCAGACGGCAAATGGCTCGTGTCACCCACGTCAAGAATCGTGGATCTCACACACGGCGAACTTGTGCGCTATGATGTCGGAAGGGCGCGTCCCGGAAGCGAGTATGCAGGTGAGCATCCGGGCATGATTGCGTGCGACGGCTCGCGCATTCCCCTGCTCGCCGAGGTCGTCGCGCTCGCGCGACAAGCCCCGAAGCCTTTCCGGCTGTTCGTCGAATTGAAGACCTCGCTCGCGGATCCCACACCTTCGGCTTCACCCGAACGCCTCGCCGAGGCGACGCTCGCGGTGCTGCGCAATGCCGGTTACGTCGATCGTTCGATCATCGTGGGTTTCGACTGGCGCGGTTTGCGTCGCGCGAAGTCCGTCGAGCCCGCCCTGGAATGCTGGTTCTCGACCCGGCCGCAAAGCTGGTTTCGCGACGGCGAGCTGCCTCCGGAAGACGATCCGCCGCCACAACCCGCGCTCCAGATGCTGCGCCATTGGGCACGCACCGGCACATCGCCCTGGGCGGCAGGCTTCGATGCGATCCATCACGGAGGCTCGATACCCGAAGCGATCAAGGCTGCAGGCGGCGACGGCTGGTTCCCCTATGCGGCCGATGCGACGGCGGACGCCATCGCACAAGCGCACGATCTTGGAGTGAAGGTTGGAGCATGGACCGTCAACGATCCGGAACAAATGCACGTGCTCGACGCGTCCGGCATCGACGCCATCTGCACTGACCGACCAGATCTGATGTTATGAGTTGAAGCGGAGTGACTATTGAATAAGGTAAGCCAACAAATTGTCACGGCCCAACGAAGTGACAACGGAGTCGCCAAGAGTGAGCACTCCGAGTGCTCGGAATATCGAGAATCCGCAACCCCATAACTTCGTCATGGCCGGGCCGTTGTCCCGGCCATCCAAGAACACCCTGTCAGCCATGGTTTCTCGCGACGCATTCATCGGCGTTTATATGATGAGCAACACGAGACAACGAGCCTCTTCAAGCCGTGCTTCTTCGCAGCGCTCATTTATTGATACGGGTTTCATGGGTGGCCGGGACAACGGCCCGGCCATGACGAGGTTTGGAAATGCGGGCATGATCACCAAACTCGTTCACGACGCGTCCGGCCACGCAGCTTGGATATCAACTGTCTGATCAGCCCCACTAAAGCGACGTCCCGCCGGAGCCGGTGGAGCCGAATCCGGATGCGCCACGGATGCTTGGCGGTAATTCCGAACATTCCACTAGCTCGGCGCGCGCGTGGGGCGAAATAATCAGCTGCGCGATCTTCATTCCGCGCGCGATGCGAAACGGATTTTCTCCCAGATTGATGAGGATTGCCATCACCTCGCCGCGATAGTCGCTATCGATGGTTCCCGGCGCATTGAGCACGGTGACGCCGTGATGCAGTGCCAGGCCGGAGCGTGGCCTCACCTGCGCCTCGACAGATTGGGGAAGTGCGAGAGCGATGCCGCAGGGGACGGCAATGCGTGCGCCCGGCCGCAGCTCGATTTCGCTATCCACGGCAGCGAGGAGATCGAGGCCAGCAGCGCCGCTTGTTCCATAAGCGGGCAGGGCAAGATCGCGTGCGTGGGGAAGACGCAAAATCCCGATCTTCATTCCGCGGCGCCCTTGAGCGCCGCGCCTATGCGTTGGACGAGGCGGCGACCGACCTCCGCCTTGTTCATGAGCGGCCAGTCCTCGACGCCTGCAGCAGAGATCAGATGCACGCGATTGCTGTCGCCGCCCATGATGCCGCTTTCCGCGCTTACGTCATTGGCAACGATCCAGTCGCACCCCTTGCGCCGGCGCTTCTCTTCGCCATTCGCCACGACATTTTCCGTTTCGGCCGCGAACCCGACGACGAGGGCGGGGCGTTTTTTGGATCGCGAGATTGTTGCCAGGATGTCGGGATTGCGCGCGAGCCGGATCAGCGGTGCGGCGTCTCCGTCGCGTTTCTTGAGTTTTCCGTCCGCCCGCGACTCCGGCCGCCAGTCGGCGACCGCGGCCGCAAACACGGCCACATCGGCCGGCAGGACGGACTCGCACGCGTCGAGCATTTCGCAGGCCGTCTCGACTTTGAGCAGCGTGACGTTGGGCGGCGGCGCGAGGTCGACCGGTCCGGAAACAAGTGTAGTGTCGGCGCCGGCTTCGGCGAGCGCTGCGGCGATCGCGTACCCCTGCTTGCCGGAGGAATGGTTTGCGAGGTAGCGGACGGGATCGAGAGGTTCGCGCGTCGAACCCGCCGTCACCAGCGCCTTGCGCCCCGCAAGTGTGACACTCCGTGCCAGTATTGTCTCGATCGCCTCGACGATCTCCTCCGGCTCCGCCATGCGGCCGGGGCCGAATTCGCTGCAGGCCATTTCGCCCTCGTTGGGTCCGATGGAGATCACGCCGTCGCCGGTAAGGCGCGCGAGGTTGCGTTGCGTCGCCGCGTGGTTCCACATCCGCACATTCATCGCGGGCGCGAGCAGGACCGGTTTGTCGGTTGCGAGCAATGCGGTCGATGCGAGATCGCTCGCGTGTCCCTGTGCCAGCTTCGCCATCAGATCGGCGGTCGCAGGCGCGACGACAAGCAGATCGGCGGCGCGGGACAATTGAATATGCCCCATCTCCGCCTCGTCGGTCAGGCTGAACAAATCCTGATAGGTTTTTTCGCCCGTGAGCGACGATACGGAGAGAGCCGTCACGAACTCTGCGCCCGCCCGGGTGAGGATCGCGCGTACGCGAACGCCACGCTCGCGCAACCGGCGCACCAGCTCGAGCGACTTGTAGGCCGCGATGCCGCCGCCGATGATGAGCAGGACAGATTTGCCGCGCAGCGACATGAGTGAGGAGAACTCCCTTGGCTCGCTGCAGCATATAGCGAACGATGCCTGCGAAGTGTAGCTTTGAAGAACCCAGGGCCAGGAACCCATGATCCCATGAACGTCACGCCTCGGCAGACGGTATTGCCGCCTTTCAAGCCTTTGCCGCAAAAGCCACCTTCGGTGGATGTGCGGCGCGAGCCCGGCGGCACGATCTACCTCCGCTCAAATCATGCCCTCGCACCCATGCACCGCTCGATCGTGCATCTTCTCGAAGCCAGGGCCGCCGCGCATCCCGAGAGACGCTTCATCGCAGAGCGAACGCCGCTCGATGCCGATGGTTTCGGCGACTGGCGCTTCATCACCTATGGCGAGGCCGACGCGCGCGCCTCGTCCATCGCGCAGGCGTTTCTGGCGCGCGGTTTTGACGAGACGACACCGCTGATGATCCTCTCGGGCAATTCGATCGCGCACGCCCTGATGATGCTGGGCGCGATGAAGGCGCGCGTGCCGGTGGCGCCGGTCTCGGTCGCCTATTCGCTGATGTCGGCCGATCACGGAAAGCTGTGTCACGTCTTTGGGTCGGTCCAGCCGCGCATGGTGTTTGCGGAACAGGGACCCTTCTATGTCCGAGCGCTCAATGCGCTTCCGCTCGATGGCGTCGAAATCGTCACGTCGCTGCCGATGGCGGATCGCGCGACGACGCCGCTCGACGAACTTTTCGGTGTCACTCCCACTTCGGATGTCACAAATTCGCTCGACCGGATCGGTCACGACACCGTTGCAAAATACCTTTTTACGTCCGGCTCGACCGGAATGCCGAAAGGCGCCATCCAGACGCATGGCATGATGTGCGCCGTGGTCGCGGCGCAGGAGGCGCTACGTACGGAGACGCCCGCACCCGACGAGATTCCCGAAAGTCTCGAATGGATGCCATGGAATCATATTTCCGCCGGCAATATCGGATTCAACAACAATCTTCATGCCGGCGGCACGGTCTATCTCGACGCCGGAAAGCCGTTGCCTGGTCTGTTCGACGAGACCATTCGCAACCTGCGCGAAATTTCGCCGCTGACCTTCGGCTCCGCGCCGATCGCATTCAACTGGCTCGCTGACGCGATGGAGCGCGACGCCGCGTTGCGCGACAGGTTTTTCGCCAGGCTGAAGTGGCTCGCCTATGGCGGCGCGACGCTGAGCCAGGACATTTACGAAAGAATGCAGGCGCTCTCGATTGCCGCCACCGGCTGCCGCATTCCGCTCATCACCATGTACGGCGCGACCGAGACGCAGGGCGTCACTGTCGTGCATTGGGTGACGGAGCGCGTGGGCCTGATTGGCCTGCCGCTCCCCGGCATCACCATCAAGCTGGTGCCGAACGGGACAAAGCTCGAAGTGCGCGTGAAGGGCCCGACCGTGATGCCGGGCTATCTCGGCCGGCAGGACCTCACGCGGGCGGCTTTCGACGAGGAAGGTTTCTACAGTCTCGGCGACGCGGCAAAATTCGTGGACGACAACGATCCGGCAAAAGGCATGGTGTTCGATGGCCGGGTGACGGAGGACTTCAAGCTAGTTTCCGGCACATGGGTGTCGGTGGGCACGCTCAGGGCTCAAGCGGTCGGCGCGGCTTCGCCCCTGATCCAGGATTGCGTGGTCTGTGGTCACGACAGGGACTACGTCGCGCTTCTCGCGTGGCCTCATCTTACGGCGGCGAAGGAAATCTGTGCCGATGCTTCGTGCGCAACGCCGCGGGACACGCTTGGCAGCCCGGGCGTAAAGGCCTTTTTGTGCGATCGTTTTGCCGCCCACAACGCGGCGCAGCCTGGTTCTTCGTCGCGCGTGCGGCGCATTCTGCTCATGCTCGATCCCCCTTTGATCGACGCCCATGAGATCACCGACAAGGGCTATATCAATCAGCGCGCGACACTCGAGCGCCGCAAACACCTCGTCGAGCGCCTCTATGCGAGTCCGCCTGCAGACGACGTGGTGGAAATTACATGCTGAAAGGAACGGACATGCCTGAACGGCGGAAACTCGGACGCCAGGGATTGGAGGTCTCCGCGCTTGGTCTCGGCTGCATGGGCATGAGCCAGTCCTACGGCGCGGCCGATGACATTGAATCGATTGCGACCATCCATCGTGCCATCGACCTTGGCATCGATTTCTTCGACACGGCGGAAGTCTATGGCCCGTTCATCAACGAAGAACTGCTCGGCCGCGCGCTGAAGGACCGGCGCGACAGGGTTCTGATTGCCACCAAATTCGGTTTCGACATTCGCGATGGAAAGACGGTCGGCGTCGACAGCCGGCCCGAACATATTCGCGAAGTGGCGAATGCTTCGTTGCGCCGGCTCGGCACCGATCGCATCGATCTCTTCTATCAGCACCGCATCGATCCCGCAGTGCCCGTCGAGGACGTCGCCGGTGCCGTCGCGGAACTCGTCGCCGAGGGAAAGGTGCGCTTCTTCGGACTCTCGGAAGCCGGCGCCGCCAATATCCGCCGCGCCCACGCCGTCCATCCGGTCAGCGCGCTTCAGAGTGAGTATTCCCTGTGGGAGCGCAATCTCGAGGATGAGATCATTCCGCTCCTGCGCGAACTGGGCATCGGCCTCGTGCCCTTCAGCCCATTGGGACGCGGCTTCCTCACCGGGACCGCGCAGCCGGCAGACCGGTACCCGGAAAGCGATTACCGGCGGCGCGATCCCCGGTTTCAGCCCGCAAATTTCGTGGCGAACATGCATGCGGCCGATGCGGCGCGCGCGCTCGCGACGGAAAAACACGTCAAGCCCGGCCAGATCGCGCTCGCCTGGCTGCTTCACAAAGGCGCCGATATCGTCCCGATCCCTGGCACCAAGCGCCGCAGCTTTCTCGAGGAGAATGTGGGCGCGGCGGAGATCAAACTGAGCGGCGATGAAATGAGGCGGCTCGAGGCGGCGCTCAGTCCCGGACAGGTCTCGGGCCCGCGCTATACGCCGCAAATGATGGCTTTGATCGATCGTTGAGCCGGGATTGGACTTTCGCTGATGCGCGCAGGATTTGCGCCCAACCCTTAACCTGTCCGTTACCCAATTCCGGCAACATCGTCCGCGCGTCGATGGAGGCGCAGTTCGATGGGGGCAAACGAGTTTCGCGAATTGGCGGTCGAGCTGGTGGACCGGCACGGTTCCGGCGCAGTTCAGTTCGCGCGCAATTGCTCTACCGAATACGCCTTTGAAGGCGCTCATGTGCGTTCGGAATTCTGGTACGCGCTCTCGGTCTTCCTGGACGATATCGTAAGCCACCGCATCGACCCCGACCGCCCCCTCGCATTTCACTGACGCGGCGCGGCGAAGGCCGCACGTAATTCCGGTACCGCGTGTTTCGACTCGGGACTGCGTATGTGTCGAGAAAGGGTTCACGCGGAGGTGCCCCCCGGTCCGCGCGAAGCGCGGCCGGAGGACAAGCTCCAGCCGCGGAGCAACAAGAACTACCACCAAGAGCACGAAGGGCACGAAGAAGGGTCGCGCGGGATGGTCGGGTTTAACCCGACCACGTATGCGCGCAAAACCTCTTTGTGTGCTTCGTGCTCTTTGTGGTAAGCAGCCCCCCTCCGCGTCGCCTCCGCGTGCCCAATTCTTGCGAAAACAAGCAGGAGTGCTCGCCATGCCTGTTTTCCCCGGACAGCCGTGCGCTTGCGCGGGGATGACATGTTTTGGTTCAGTTTAAACGGGACGCGCTCCAGTGTTCCGTTTTCAACGCATCACCACGACGCGGCGCTTGCGCGCGCGGAACCCCCGTGCACACTTGGAAGCCCATGGAGATCCATCGCATGTCGCTCGATCCGGTGCTGAAAGTCTTTCTCGATCAACTCGACGCCCAGCCGGGTCCGAAGATGTGGGAGCTGGGTGCACCCGAAGCGCGCGTCCTGTTGCAGACGATGATGCAGCTTGTCGGCCCGAAGGATATTGCCGTCGGTGCGGTGCAGGATCTCGCGGCCCCGGGACCAGGAGGCGCAATCCCGTTGCGGTCGTACTCGCCGCAGGGTGCTGTTGCGGGCGCGCTTCCCACGCTGATCTTCTATCACGGCGGCGGCTTCGTGATCGGCGATCTCGAAACTCATGACGGACTCTGCCGCGTGCTCGCCAATGACAGCGGCGCGCGCGTGATCTCGGTGGACTATCGTCTGGGACCCGAACACAAATTTCCGGCAGCCGTCGAAGATGCCCGTGCCGCGTTCAACTGGATTGCGTCGAATGCAGCCGGGCTCGGCGTCGACGCGAACCGCATCGCCGTGGGAGGAGATTCGGCCGGCGGCGCGCTCGCGACCATTGTTGCGCAAATGGCTATTGCGGGTGCAGGGCCAAAACCCGTCTTTCAGCTCCTGCTGTTTCCCGTCACCGACTATGGCGCCGACACAAGATCACGGCGCGCTTATGCGGACGGCTATTTCCTCGATCGGCGGACCATCGCGTGGTTTTTTGAGAATTACGTGCCGCGGGGAACCGATCTGCGCGATCCGCGCCTGTCTCCGCTTTATGCCGCCAGCGTGAAAGGCATGCCGCCGGTCTGGCTGCTGACCGCCGGTTGCGATCCCCTGCACGACGAGGGCGTTCAGTACGCCGAAAAACTGCGGGCCGCCGGCGTGCCCGTAACCGTCGAAGACTATCCCGGCCTCGTGCACGATTTCATCTATCTCTACGGCGTGCTGCCGCAGGCGGGCAGGGCGTTGCGCGACGCCGCGCTCGCTGTGAAAACGGCTGTCAAGACGGGATAAGTTTCCCCGGATTGAGAATGCCCGCGGGATCGAGCGCGCGTTTGATGGCGCGCAAGACGTCGAGGCCGAGTTCTCCTTTTTCGCGCACCATCCAGGGAAGGTGATCTTCGCCAACCCCATGGTGGTGGCTGAGTGTGCCTCCGTTTTCCATGATGGCGTTGGTCGCGGCATTCTTGATCGCACGCCACTGCGCGAACTCGTCGCCCAGCGCACGTGGAAAGATGCAAGTGAAGTAAAGGCTGGCGCCGTCCCGATAGGAATGGCTCAGATGACACATCACGATGCCGCGCGCTGATGGATAAGGGGCGGTTCCGGCCACAACCTTCCCGAGCGCCTCGCGTACCGCGGCGTGAAGGCCTGCAAGCTTCGCCCAGGTTGCTGCCGTTTCGAACGTGTCGACGCCAAGCCCGCGGTCCAGCATCGGATCCCGCAAATAGGGCGCGCGGAAGCGCCCCTCCCTCCAGCTTCGGCCCGGACCACGGCCAAGCGCGATCCCGCCCAGTTGCGAGACGATCGCGGCAAAGCGGCTGCGCGACGACGCGACGCCGTCTGCGCTGCCTTCGAAACTCGCGATGAGCGCAGCCGCGCGGTCGTCCATGCCGCGCAGGTCGAGATATTTTCTCGAGAGAAACCGGAACGGAGAGCGCCCGGCGCCGATATCGGAAAGTGCTCGATAGAAAGCTGTTTCGTCGGCATCCGACAATCGCAGCATGGAGACGGGAATTTCATTTTGCACGGCGCGGCGGATCGCGGTGATGCCGCTTTCGAAATCGCGGAACAGCCACGCGCGATCTTCGACCTGCTCGGGCATCGCGCGAACGCGGAAAGTTGCATCGGTGATGACGCCGAAGATGCCCTCTGAACCGGCGATAAGGTCGACGAGACGGGGCCCTGAAGCCGACGCCGGCGATGAATCCGTTACGAGCATGCCGCGCGGCGTCGCAAGCGTCGCAGCGACAAGCCAGTCCTCCGCCTTGCCGTAGCGGTTGGATTGCTGCCCTGCACCGCGATGGGCGATCCATCCGCCCAGCGTGGAGAACTCGAAAGATTGGGGCGTGTGTCCGAGCGTGACGCCTTTCTCGGCCAGGGCCATTTCGAGTGCGGGGCCGGCGACGCCCGCTTCCGCGCGCGCCGTGCCTGACTGTGGATCGATGTCAAGGACACGGTCCATGCCTGAAAGATCAAGCGTCGCTGTGGCGTTGAAGGCGGGCGCCGATGCGCTGACTCCGCCGACGACACTTGTTCCGCCTCCATAAGGCACGACCGCGATGCCACTCTGGTGGGCAATGCGCAGGATGGAGAGTGTTTCGTCCGAGGCGCGGGGGTAGAGCACGATATCGGGTGCGGTCGACAGCAGGCCTGCCCGCAAATACAGCAGATCGTGATAGCTCTTCCCGCGGGCGTGGCAGGCGCGCGCATCGCGGTCTTCGCGCGCACGTTCGGCGCCGAGCAGAGCAACGAATTGCGCGCGATCGTGAGCCGCCAGACGTGACGGCGGAAGTGCCACGTCCTCCAGTCTCTGGGAGGGCGTCGCGAGGAGGCTTGGCATGCCCAATTGCCGCGCGAGCCAGCTCCAGACTTCCTCGCGCGAGCCCAAAGCATCGCGGTGGGCGGCCCAGCCCCAGCCGTTCCAGCGGATCCTGCTGCGTTCGATGGCCATTCGCCCAACAATAAAGATCGTCCGTGTAGGGACTCTTACGCCAATTCCACACAGTGAGCGCCCGCCGATACCCTAAAGTGTCATCCCCGCGTGATCCCCGCTTTCGCGGGGAGGGACCCAGAGGGAACGGCGCTGCGCTGTACGAACTGGGTTCCCGCTGGAGTTTACGCTCCGGCCGCGCTTCGCGCGGACCGGTGGCGCGGGAATGACACGTTTATTTAGTTTTGTACGAGCGGAACAAGCGCTAACAGCGCAGATTAAGCGCTCGGGGGAGGAGCTCGAAGGTGGCGGGGAGCCGTCCCGCGCACTCGCCGTCGAGTTCGATCAGGACCGGCCGGCCGCGGGTCTCGGCGACGGGCGCGGCCATGACCCGGCGTCCCCGCAGCACGCGCACGGCGGGATTTTTCAGGTGATCGCCCGCGTAGATCTGGCGCATGTCCGCAAGCGCGCGGCTTTTCGAGCCGCCAGCGATGACGACCACGTCAAAAAGCCCATCATCGGGAACGGCCTGTGGCGCGACACGCATTCCACCACCGAAGAACTGTCCGTTGGCGATGGCAACGGTTGATATCCGGGTGATTTCGTCGAAGTCACCATCAACCCGCAGGCGCACCGCCCGGTCGCGATAGGCGAGCATCGCAGCGGCACTGTGAAACGCGAACGCAAACCGCCCGCCGAACAGTTTCGTGATGCGTGCCCGGTTGACGGCGTTGACGACGGCGCCCGAAAGACCGAACGAACCGATATTGGCGAAATAGCGCACGGTGCTTTCGCCCTTGAGCGTGAGGCACGAGAGACGTCCCACGTCGATGCGGTGCACCGGCGCCTGCCGAAGCCGTGCGATGGCCGCCGCATAACCCGGACCGAGGCCGAAGGTCTTTCGAAAATCGCCGCCCGTGCCACTGGTGATGAAGCCGAACACGGCGTCGGGAACGATCGGACCGTCGGCATCGAAGAGCCCATTGACGGCTTCGTTGATCGTGCCATCACCGCCAACCGCGACGATTTCGTGATGACCTTCGCTCAGCGCGTGACGCACGAGTGAGGTCGCATCTCCGCGCGCCTGCGTCATCGCGAGTCTCATATGCGGATAAGCGGCGCGGAGCGCGCGTTCGATCTGCGGCCATTCGCGCGCTGTGCGTCCACCGGCGGAACGTGGATTGACGACGATGAAACCCGTCATTTGCGCGAATTCCGGAAAATTGTGGCGACGGAGTCGATTTCAGCACGTCTGTGCGGCTCACTCCAGCCGCACTCGGCAGCCATGAGTGTCGCGGCTCTATCGAGCGCACTCGAGCCGGGGTCTCCCTCCTGCCCGATGCCGGTGCGCCGCATGACCACATCTTCCAGCGTCAGAGCCATTTCTTCGCGGATCGCAAAGAGAATTTGCACGCCAATGTCGCCGCTCGGTGAAAGCGGCTGGCACAGATCCGGATTTCCGTTGAGGATGGCGAGCAGCGTCGGCAGCCGGGATCCGTAGAGCCGCGCCAAGTGATCGGCGTTTGGAAGAGCGACGCCGTTCGCGCGGGCTTCATTCATGAAAGTCGAGACGCGTTCAATGGCGCCGCCCGGCAGGCGCCGCCTGGCCGTCGTGCATGCGGCGGCCTTTCTGCCGAGCTTTTCCAACGCGGCGTCGACCGTCTTCTGTGCCAGTGCACGCGAGGTCGTCCATTTGCCGCCGATCACCGAGAGAAGGCCATCGGGCCCGTTCTCGATTTTGTGATCGATCAGTTCGGCTCGCCGGCTGGCCGCGTAGGTGTCGGCCGCGCCGTCATCGACCAGCGGCCGCAATCCCGCATAGGCGTAGCGAACGTGGTCGCGGTCGAGCCGGACAGCCGGGAGGTGCGCGTTGATGAATCGCAGAAATTCCTCGATGTCCGTTTCGGTCGCGCAGACCGTGTCGGGATCACCCTCGAAGGCGGTGTCCGTTGTTCCGAGGATCGCGCCGGTCCGCCACGGGAGGACAAAAAAGTGCGACTTCTCGGTGGCGATGGTGAGCGCATGATCGCGCGTGACGGGAGGAACAATGAGATGAATGCCCTTGGAGCGCCGCAGCTGGTGCGTTGTGCGGCCCAAGGCCTGTGCAAGAAACAGGTCAGCCCAGGGTCCGGCGGCGACGATCGTCACATTCGCGCGAGTGTCGAATGTCACTCCCGTCTGGCGATCGGTGACGTTTGCCCCTTCGATCCGGTTGTTGCGCAGGAGAAGCGTGTTGGCTTCGATATGGTTGGCGGGCGCGGCGCCGTTATTGGCAGCGTCGAGCACGCATTCGAGCGCGAGCCGTTCCGGCGAATACATCTGCGCGTCGAAATACCGGAACGCACCTGCGACGGGCAGTGAATCGAGACACGGCTCGCAGGCGAGGGCGGCCTGCGCGCTCAGCCAGGAATGGCCGGGCAGCCGCTGATCGGGATCGTCGAGCCAGCCGCGGTCGAAGGACAGGAGATCGTACAACGAGAGACCGGCATTCAGTTTCGCGCGTGCGCCAAACCCCGGATCGAGGACGGGCAGCAGGAATGGCAAAGGTTGCACGATGTGCGGCGCGATGCGTTGCCAGATACGGCGCTCCCGCAACGACTCTCGCACCAGCCCAAGCTCGAGGCTGCGCAGATAGCGCAGGCCGCCGTGAATCAGCTTGGAATTATGCGCGCTGGTTGCATGCGCAAAATCGTTGCGCTCGATCAGCGCGACCGAGAGTCCCCGCAGGCTCGCATCCCGCGCGATTGCGGCGCCCGTGATTCCTCCGCCGATGACGAGAAGATCGAAGACCTCGTTCGCAAGCCGGTTCAAATCCCGGCGCATTTGTCAGCGCCCCCTCTCTATTGGTTTGAACCGCCAAGACGCCAAGTCGCCAAGGTTCCCGTACCACGACAAAGACTCACAATGAGGCAGTGAGAATTTCGTGCGCGCCTCAGGCGCGCTATTCTTCCTCACCGCTTCACTGTCTCCGTGTGGATTTCGTCTTGGCGTCTTGGCGACCTGGCGGTTCGTCACGGCGAGCCCAAAGCTACAGCTCGAAGATTTTTCCTGGATTGAGAATATTGCGTGGATCGAGCGTTTGTTTGATCTGGCGCATCAGTGCGATTTCGGTATCCGAGCGCGAGTGGCCGAGGTAGGGGCGCTTCTCGAGTCCGATGCCGTGCTCGGCAGAGACCGAACCGAAGCGGTCTTCGAGAGCCCCGTAAATGATCTCCTCGACAGCGTGGCGGGCTGCGGGGCTGCCGTCGCCTACGCCCGTTATGAGATGCAGATTTCCGTCGCCGAGGTGGCCGAAAATCATGGCAGTCGCCTTGTCGGGCCACCGTGAATGCAATTCGGATCGGACCTGCGTGACATACGCTTCCATTTCGCTGATGGGCAGGCTGACGTCGAAAGTAAAAATGGGCCAGTTGCGGGCGCATTGCCCGACATCGTCGCGCAGCGACCAGATGGCGTTGCGTTCCGCATGCGACTTGGCGATGACCGCGTCGACAATCGCGCCCTGTTCCAGAGCCTCGCCGAGCGCGCTTTCGAAACGCGCTGCGTCGGACGCCTCGTCGCCGCCCAGCTGTTCGATGAGCACGTAATAGGGATGGCCATAGGCAATCGGCGCGCGGCCCTTCGCAGGTTCCGTGGTCACCAGCCGGTAGAAATCCTCCCACATCACTTCGAAGGCCGAGAGATGACCGGAGAGTTCGCGTTCCATCTGGCGCAAAACGCGCGGAAGCGATGCAAATTCCTCCACGGCCGCGAGCGCTACGGCATTGCTTCCGGGCTTTGCCCGCAGGCGCAGAACAGCGCGCGTGACAATCCCCAGCGTGCCTTCCGTACCGATGAAGAGCTGCTTGAGATCGTAGCCGGCGTTGTTTTTGATGAGGCGATTGAGCGAAGTGAGCACCGTGCCGTCGGCGAGAACCGCCTCGAGGCCCAGCACCATGTCGCGCGTCATGCCGTAGCGGATGACGCGGTTGCCGCCGGCATTGGTGGAGATGTTTCCTCCGATCGTGGCAGAGCCCCGCGCGCCAAGATCGAGAGGAAAGAACAGTCCGTGCGCATCTGCCGCTTCGGCGACGTTCTGCAGGATGCAGCCGGCTTCGACCGTCATCGTGCCGCCGGCCTGATCGATCGATTCGATTCTGTTCATGCGCTCGAGGGATAGCGCGAACGCGCCGTCGGCATTCGCGCCCTCGACAAGACCGGTCTTGCCGCCCCATGGCACAACAGGCTGCCCGGCTGCGTGACAGAGGCTCAGAACGCGCGAAACCTGGTCAGTGGAAGAAGGCTTCAGAACCGCGAGCGGCGCGCCGAGCCGGCTCCAGGTGCTGCGCGCCGCTTCCGCTGCATGTTCGCCCTCGAGAACGCTTGTCTCGCCGAGAAATGATTTCAGATCATCAAGAAGATCGCTCATTGGCAGGGCCGTTCGCTAGTTGTTCGTTCCAATGATTCAATCCGCATAGTTGTCATGGCCCCGTTTAACGGGGCCACCCAGCCAGCGCGTGTCCGCGCGCTGAATATACGCTCGGAGCGGTTTCATCTGGGTGGCCCGCTCTTCGGCGGGCCATGACAAGTCTTGAGTATGACCTGTTGGACTCGAACCACTAGAGCACGACTTCAATCAAACGAGGTCCGCGCGACTTCATTGCGTCGGCGAATGCGGACGCGAAATCGGCGCTGGTTTCCGCGCGCGATGCTTCCACGCCCATTCCGCGCGCCAGGCTTACCCAGTCGAGCTCGGGGTTATGGAGGTCGAGCATCGAAAGCGCCTTGGGGCCCGGGTTCTCCGCGCCGACGCGCATCAGCTCGATATTGAGAATGTAGTAGGAGCGGTTGGCGAAGATCACCGCGGTCACATCGAGCTTCTCTCGCGCCTGCGTCCACAACGCCTGAAGCGTGTACATCGCACCACCATCGCCCTGCAGGCAGACCACCTTCCGGTCGGGGCAGGCGAGGGCAGCGCCGGTGGCCATCGGGACCCCGAGCCCGATCGAGCCGCCGGTCAGCGAGAGCAGATCGTGTGGCGGGGCACCCGCCGTGTATGAAGCGGTGCCCAATCCGGACGTCGCGGCTTCGTCGGAAATGATCGCGCCTTCAGGAAGGAAATGACCGATCACCTGTCCCGCAGTGTAGGCGTTCAGCTTACCTTCCGGAATATCCGGTCTTTGGAGGGGAGCGCGACCGACGGGATCTCGTGGCGCCGCGATCGCCTCGGCGACTGCTTCGAGCGCGACAACAGCGTCTTCATGCGGGTGCGCGAGATGCAGGATTCGGCATCCTTCCGGAACGCACCAGCTCGGTTTGCCGGGATAGGCGAAGAATGAAACCGGCGGCTTCGAGCCGACAAGGATGAGCAATTCGAAATCCCGCAGGAATTCGACGATCTGCTCGGCGAAATAGGGCAGGCGCTCGGCCGCCACGAGTCCCGCCCCGCGTGTGATCCGGGGCGAGAATGTGTCGCACAAAATTCGCGCGCCGGATTTCGCGGCGATGCGGCCGGTCGCTTCGAGTCCGCGACGCCCAAGAGCACTGCCGCGCAGCAGCATGGCGCTCCTCCGCCCTTCGCCAAGCGCTTGCGCGACGTCGTCGATCGCGTGTTGGGAAACGCGGCTCGGTCCCTGAACGGGCAGGGGCGAAGCGGGACGCTCTGCTTCCAGCCAGGCTGTGTCTGCCGGGAGAATGAGCGTGGCGATCTGTCCCGGAGCCTGCCGCGCCGCCTGCACAGCGCGCGCGCCGTCGTCGGCGACTGTCGCCGCGCTCATGCTTGACTGGATCCATGCCGAAACGGGACGCGCAAATCCGGCAATGTCGGAAGCGAGCGGCGGATCGTATTGGGCGTGATAGGTGGCGTGATCGCCGACGATGTTGACGATCGGCGTGGCGGCGCGGCGCGCGTTGTGCAGATTGGCGAGGCCGTTCGCGAGGCCGGGCCCCAGATGCAGCAACGTTGCGGCCGGTTTTTCGGCCATGCGCCCGTAGCCGTCGGCTGCCCCTGTGGCAACGCCTTCGAAAAGCGTCAGCACCGCGCGCATTCCCTCCACCCGGTCGAGCGCCGCCACGAAATGCATTTCGGAAGTGCCGGGATTGGCGAAGCAGACTTCGACGCCCGAAGCAACCAGCGTACGGACCAGGCTTTCTGCGCCGTTCATGTTTCACCCGTCGCTGCCCCGGGCCTGGGGCACACCTTGCGATCTTAGGATGCGGCCGGGATAAGGGAAGCTGAAAACCGCGTTCCGCGGCGGAATAGGGCCTCACGGGTTGGGTTTGGCGGAAAGCGGGGGTATCCTCCCAACTGCCGGAGAACAGCGGTTGTCGCTTCAGAGAGCCGGCAGGAGAGGAAACATGGCCAAGTCCAAATCCGCCGCCGCCGTCTATCGTGTCACCGAGATCATCGGAACCAGTCCGACCTCGTGGGAAGATGCGGCGAAATCGGCCGTCGAGACCGCATCGCGATCGTTGCGAGATCTGCGCGTCGCCGAAGTCAAAAAGCTGGACATGAAGGTCGAGAACGGCAAGGTCGTCGCGTATCGCGCCCGCGTTTCGCTCTCCTTCAAATACGAAGGCTAGTTCAAATACGAAGCTGGGGCAGAGGCGAGGGGAAGGGCGGCAGCCGCCGCCCTTCCACCGAGTTCGTCAGAGCGGAAGAACGCCGACGATCTGCATCGTGTCCGGTGCGACCACGACGATTTCGTCGCCATAGTCGAAGAACAGGTCGCCGCTCCATTCCGGATAGATGGCGATGATCGGTGGCGGCACCGCAACCAACCGGACGGTGCGCGGGACGACCACTCCCACTCCGATGCGGAAATTGATATTCGTCACCCGAGGGCCAGTGCGTAGAACTGTTTCGCGCAAATTCGTCTTCTGTTCGACGGTGAGGCTGCGAACGCCGCCGCGCATCTCTCCTCCACGCAACATCTGTCCGCCCTGGAGCTGGGTGTGCTCCGTGTCGTGCGAGGCCGCATTGCCGGGTCGCATTCCCTCGGAACCCGTATTGCGCGGCTCGGCCTCCTGACCCGCAGCGGGTTGCTTCGTCTGGTCGCTTGGTCGCTCGTGTTGATTGCGGTTTTGGTCGCTCGCGGGTGCTCCGCTGTTAGGGCTTTCCTGCGCCGACACAACGGACGCGCCGCACAGAAGCGCTGCGGTAGCCAGGGCCAGGATTGGCAGTTTCATGAGTTATCTCCTGATAAGCCCGCAGCATCGACCGTCATCGGTCATTGAACAAACGCCCCCTTGCTATCGCGGTTCCGCGCCGCAGAATTGCCGCATTGCTCAGTCGCATGACTGCAACAGCGGGATTGCCGAACCCATTGGGCGCGGCGCAAAATGACCCCCGCAATCAACCTCTGGTGCAACGATGCTGTTTGGCGCGGCGATTTTCTTTACGGAACACTCGATCGGACCCATCGAACTCGCCCATGCTCTCGAAGAGCGCGGATTTGAATCGCTCTGGGCGCCCGAGCACTCCCACATTCCGGTGTCGCGAAAAACTCCCTACCCGGGCGGAGGTGAGTTGCCGAAGGAATATTACGACGTCATGGATCCTTTCGTGACGCTGACGGCCGCGGCTGCCGCGACGAAAAAGCTCAAGGTCGCCACGGGCATCTGCCTCGTCCAGCAGCGCGATGTCATTCAGACGGCGAAGCTCGTTGCGTCTATCGACCAGGTCTCCGGTGGGCGCTTTCTGTTCGGCATCGGCGGCGGCTGGAACCAGGACGAGATGGAGAACCACGGCACGGTGTTCGAGACGCGCTTCCTGCGCGTCCGTGAAAGCATCGAGGCCATGAAGGAAATCTGGACCAAGCCGGAGGCCGAATATCACGGAGAGATCGTGAAATTCGATCCGATTTTCGCCTGGCCCAAGCCGATGCAGAAACCCTGGCCGCCCATCATTGTCGGCGGAGGATTTCCGCAAGGCGCGCGTCGCGCGATCCGCTATGGCGACGGCTGGCTGCCGATCGTCAGCGCGAACGGCCTCGAAAAAATCCTGCCGCAATACCACGCGATGCTGAAGGAAGCGGGACGGGATGCGGCCGACGTTCCGATCACCGCATGGAACGCCAGGCTCGAAGCGGATTCAATCAAGCGCTTCGCCGAACTTGGCGTTCCGCGCGTCGTCACAACGCTCCCGCCGGCCAGCGCCGACAAGGTCCTACCAATTCTCGACCGCTGGGCGGAGATGATAAGGCAAACGCGCAGTTGAGACGATTGCAGCTGTTCCAGACTCAATCGCCACAGCTCTTATTGTCATGGCCCGCGCAAGCGGGCCATCCAGTTGGAAGCTACATGCGGTCGGCAACCAAGACTGGATAGCCCGGTCTCCGCTGTCTCCCCCCGGTCCGCGCCAAGCGCGGCCGGAGACAGGCTAAGCCGGGCCATGACAATTATTTTCAACGCACTCAAAAAACCGCGTTACCCGAACGTAATATACGTCGTCTTCAGCTGCGTGTATTTGTCGATCGCGTGCAGCGACTTGTCACGGCCGAAGCCCGATTGCTTGTAGCCGCCGAACGGCACTTCGATCCCGCCGCCATCCACGTTGTTCACGTTGACGGTGCCCGCGCGCAGCGCGCGGGAAACTTTTAGCGCCTTCGACAGATCATTGGTCCACAGACAAGCCTGCAAACCGTAGATCGAATCGTTGGCGATCTTCACCGCCTCGTCGGTGTCCTTGAAGGAAAGCGTGGCGAGCACGGGGCCGAAAATCTCCTCGCGGGCGATCGTCATGTCGTTGGCGACGCCTTCGAAGATGGTCGGCTCGATGTAATATCCGCCCGAGCCTTCGCGCACCTGGCGTCCGCCCACCGCGAGCGACGCGCCGTCTTTCTTGCCTTTCTCCACATAGGAGAGGACGCGGTCCATCTGCGTCTTGTCGACCATCGATCCCATCATCGTCCTGGTGTCGAGCGGATCGCCCGGCTGGAAGATGTTCGCCATCGCCTTCACCTTCTCGACGAAGGCATCGTGAATCGACTCCTCGACGAGGAGCCGCGATGCAGCGACGCAGACCTGCCCCGAATTGAAGAATATGCCCGACGCTGCGCCTTGTGCCGCAGCATCGAGATTGGGCGTGTCGGCAAAGACGATGTTGGGGGTCTTGCCGCCGCATTCGAGGCTGACGGCTTTCATGTTGGATTCGCCGGAATATTTGAGGAAGAACTTTCCAACTTCCGTCGAGCCGGTGAACGCGACTGCGTCCACATCCATGTGGCGCCCGATCGCCTGCCCGGCGGTCTCGCCGTACCCCGGCACGACGTTGAATACACCTTCGGGAATCCCGGCTTCGGCCGCCAGCTCCGCGACGCGCAGCGCCGAGAGTGGCGATTGTTCGGCAGGCTTCAGGATCAGAGAATTGCCGGCTGCGAGCGCCGGTCCAAATTTCCAGGCCGCCATCAGCAGCGGGAAATTCCACGGCACCACCGCGGCAACCACGCCCAGGGGCTCGCGCGTAATCATTCCCAGCGCGTTCTTGGGCGTCGGCGCGATCTCGTCATATATCTTGTCGATCGCCTCGGCGTACCAGCGCACGGTCTCCGCCACGGCGTTGATGTCGATGCTGCGCGCGAAGCCGATCGGCTTACCCATGTCGAGTGTTTCAAGCAGCGCCAGCTCGTCGGCATACTTGATGATCAGGTCGGCGAATTTCTGCAGCGTGCGCTTGCGCTGCTTCGGCGGAGCGTCGGCCCACGCGCCTTTGTTGAAGGCCGCGCGTGCGGCCTTCACGGCGCGGTCGACGTCTTCCTTGTCGCAGGCCGCGACACGGGCGAGCAGCTTGCCGTCGATTGGGGAAATGTTCTCGAAAGTCTCGCCGCTTGCCGCCGGCACATATTTGCCGCCGATGAAAGCTTGCGAACGGAAGTCGAGTGCCTTCGCCTGCTCATGCCAGTTGAGTGCTGCCGCCATTGTCGTTCTCCTGTCGAATGCTGCTCGGGCGAGAGTTTACAGCACTGCCCGATCAAATTGCATCACAAACTCAACACTTGCCATTCCCGCAGACTCGCCGCGCTGCGGGCGGGGGAATCCAAGGCAAGACGCGATGCGCATGCCCTTGGGTCCCCGTTTTTGTGCCAGGCATCGACACGTCGCGAATTTTCCCCAAGATTCGTCATCGCCGGGCTTGTCCCGGCGATCCATGAACATCAGCGTTGGCCGGTACGCCTCGGCAAATACGTGCTTTCCGGGCGCCGGGACAACGGCCCGACCATGACGAGATATTTGGTTCAATATCCGCGCCAACAAAAAGCGCGCCAGGCCAGGGGCCGGGCGCGCGCTCGTTCGTCGGGAAGCCGGCCTATTTTATCTTGCCTTCCTTGAATTCCACATGCTTGCGCAGCACGGGATCGTATTTCTTCATCGAGAACTTCTCCGTCATCGTGCGGGTGTTCTTCTTGGTCACGTAGAAGAACCCCGTATCGCCGGAGCTGTTCAGGCGGATTTTTGAGGTGGTCGGCTTCGCCATCGATGGCGCCTATCGTTGAAAAGCGGCGGCCAAACTACCCACGCAAAGTCCCATGTCAAGGTACGGTGGGGAAAGCGCAATTCGATGAGGATGAATCACTTGAGCTTGTCATTCCCGCAGGAGCGGAGATCCAGGGCAAACGCACGTTGTTTGCCCCTGGGTCCCCGCTTTCCGCGGGGATGACGTACTTTTTTTGGCCAATCTGAGCAAAACTGGCTCAATTTGCGTTGTCGATCATGCCTGTCCAAAATGGCGACGATGATCTTTAGGCGTGTTTTCGGCCCGGTCCGACCCGGCCAAGCCCTTGGGTTGATGTCCCTGGTTGTTGTGGCTGCAGCAGTGGCATTCGCATCGCGCCATCCTGCTCCGGGGCACCGGCCTTCGCCCGTTCGCGTTTTACCCAGCACTCCTCGTGCGGCGGTGACCACGCGTGTCACCACCTCGAAAATCGAAATTCCAAAGGTTGTCGCCACGCCACGCCCGTCCGACTTCGACCGCGAATTGCAGATGAGCTTCGGTCAGCGCATGAAAAGGTGGAACCCGCTCATCGCCGAAGCGTCGCAGCGTTTCCACGTTCCCGAAAACTGGATCCGCATCGTCATGCAGGTCGAGAGTGGCGGCCGCACCATGTCGGACGAAGTTCATCCGATTACATCGAGCGCCGGTGCAATGGGTCTCATGCAGCTCATGCCTTCGACCTATGACGATATGCGCGCGGACTATCGGCTTGGGCCTGATCCTTATGAGCCGCGTGACAATGTCATGGCGGGTGCGGCTTATTTGAGCTGGCTTCGCGGGAAATACGGCTATCCCACGATGTTCGCCGCCTACAATGACGGGCCGGGAAATCTCGAAGCGCGGCTGATGGATGCCGGACTGCTTCCCGCGGAAACGCGCTCCTATCTCAGCCGGGTCACGGCGGCGATCGAAGGTCGGCCATCGGGGGCGAGTGGTGGCCAGGTGAAGTTCACCCGGCCGAACGGTTTGCCGGTCATGATCGATCCGGGCGCCGTTGTTTCGATACGCGCGGCGCTGCCGGGAGAATACGCACCGGGCGTCCAGTCGGTCATCGCCATCGGGAAACTCAGGCAGGGAGTCTGCGAAAGCCTTGCTTCGGCGCGAGCCACGCTTCGTGCGCATGGCGCAGCGGTGTGAACGAGCGTACTACTTGCGCCGCGCGGTTCGCGATTGCGCGCGCGATCGCGGTGGAGTGAGACTTGCGGACGCATCTTCGGTCAACTCGAACCGCAATCCCCCGGTCAGCGGCGTGGCTTCAAGGAGGCGGACGGTTACCATGTCGCCGAGGCGATATGCTGTTCCCGTGCGGTCGCCGACGAGCGCATGGCGCCGTTCGTCATGGCGAAAATATTCCGAGCCGATCGTGCGGATTGGAATGAGACCGTCGGCGCCCGTTTCCTTGAGCCGCACGAACAGGCCGAAGCGCGTTACGCCGGTAATGCGTGAAGAGAAAACCGCGCCGACGCGGTCCTCCATGAAAGCCGCAACATAGCGGTCCGTCGAATCGCGCTCCGCGGCCATCGCGCGCCGCTCGCACATGGAAATGTGCTCCGCGGTCTCTGCGAGCTTTGCCATCTCCGCATCGCCAAGCCCGTCGTCGCCGAATTTCAGAGCGCGAATAAGAGCGCGATGAACCACGAGATCGGCATAGCGGCGGATCGGCGACGTAAAGTGTGCATAGCGTTGCAGGTTGAGTCCGAAATGCCCGATATTGTTTGCTGCGTACACCGCTTGCGCTTGCGTGCGCAGCACCACGTCATTCAGGACGTCCGTATGCGGGCCGCCTTTGGCGCTTGCGAGAATGCGGTTGAAGGTCGCCGGCTTGACCACCTGGCCTTTGGCAAAGCTCATTCCGAGGGTGCGCAGGTAATCCGCAAACGCGTGCAGCTTCTCCAGCGAAGGCTGCTCGTGAACGCGGTAGATCAAGGGTGTGCGCGCCTTCTCGAGCGCCTCCGCTGCCGCCACATTGGCCTGGACCATCATCTCTTCGATCAGCCGCATCGATTCAAGACGCTCGCGGAACGCGATCGACGAAACACGTCCGTCGGCGCCGAGAATCACGCGCCGCTCCGGCAGATCGAGATCGAGAGGCGCGCGGCGGTCGCGCGCTTCCGCGAGCGCGCGATAGGCATTCCAGAGCGGCACAAGCGTGCGTGCGGCGATCTCGCGTTTGTCGCGATCGGGTGTGCCGTCGAAGGCACGCTGGGCCTCGGCATAGGTGAGCCGAGACGCGGAGCGCATCATGGCACGGAGAAATTCGTGGCGGCGCTTGCGGCCCGCTGAATCGAAGATCATGCGCACCGCAAGGCAGGGGCGTTCCTCGTCTTGCCGCAAGGAGCAGAGATCGGCCGATAGCTGCTCGGGGAGCATGGGCACGACGCGGTCGGGAAAATAAGCGGAATTGCCCCGCTTGCGGGCTTCCACGTCGAGCGCCGAGCCCGGCTTCACGTAATGCGCGACGTCGGCGATTGCGACAATGACGATGTGGCCGCCCTTGTTCGCGGGGTCGGAATCGGGGCCGGCCCACACCGCGTCGTCGTGATCGCGTGCATCTTCGGGATCGATGGTGACGAGCGGAATGTCGCGAAGATCCGTCCGCCCCTTTGCCGCAACCGCCGTCGCCCGCTCCGCCTCCTCGAGTGCCTCGCGTGGAAATTCCGTCGGGATGCCGTGTTCGTGGATGGCGATCAGGCTGATTGCGCGGGGTTCGCTCATGCTGCCCAGACGCTCGATCACCCGCGCGCGCGGCAGACCCGAGGATCGGCCGGCCAGAGGTTCGGCGATCACGAGCTCGTTCGAAGACGCGCCGGACTTGTCCCGGCTCTCGACAATAAATTCGTGGCGGGTCTTGCGATCGATGGGCACGATGCGGCCATGGCCCGCGTGCTCGCGATAGACGCCGAGCACACGATGCACCGCGGCGCCGATGCGCTTGATCACGCGTGCGTCATACCCGTCCTCGACGCGTGTGAGGCGGGCCAGCACGCGCTCGCCGATCCCGAGCGCAGGCCCCGGCTCCGCATCGCGACCCGGCACGATGATGATTCTTGGGGGCCGATCGTCCCGCTCCCACCGTTCGGGGCGCGCGAGCAGTTCTCCGTCCGGGTCCTGCCCCACAATTTCAAGCACCGCCACTTCGGGAAGCTCGCCGCCAGGCGCATAGCGGTGTCGCGCGTTGCGCTCGATCGCTCCTTCGCTTTCCAGTTCCTTCAGAATGCGTTTCAGTGTGACGCGCTCTTCTCCCTTTACGCGGAGTGCCCGCGAGAGATCGCGTTTGGAGCCCTGTGGTTCTTTGGCAAGCGCTTCCAGAACGCGCGCTTTGTCGAGCGGTGGTGCGCCGCCGGGCGCTCGTTTTCGCGGCAAACTCTCACCCGCCTTCCGCGGCCACCGGTTTCTTGCCCTTTGATTTGACAGAGCCCTTCTTGCGCGCGGCATTCTTCGTCGCTACCGCCGCACGAGGCGTCGTTGAAGCCGCGGCATCGACAGTTTTCGACCTGGCAGATTTTTTCGGTTTGGAAGCAGATTTTGGCTTCTTGCCTCCGCCCTTTGCCGCGCGATCTGCAATCAGAGCAACAGCCTGATCGAGGGTTACGCTCAGGGGTTCCATGTCGCGCGGGACCGTCGCGTTCGTCGTGCCATCGCTGACGTAGGGTCCATAGCGGCCACGCATAAGCTTTACGGCGGCCCCACCCGGCGCATTGCCCAACTCCTTCAGCGCCTCCGCGCCACGGAATGTTTTCGATTTTGCCTTCTTCTCCGCAAGCAGCGAAACGGCGCGGTTGATGCCGACGGTGAATACGTCTTCGGGGGAATCGAGGGACGCGTACTGACCCTGATGAGCAATATAGGGACCGTAACGGCCGAAATTCGCGGTAATGGCTTCGCCGGACTCCGGGTGTTTTCCCACCTCGCGCGGCAGCGAGAGGAGTTTAAGGGCGTATTCAAGATCGATGGACGCCGCATCCATTCCTTTGGGAACGCTTCCGCGCGCCGGCTTTTCGCCATTGCCGCGCTGTACGTAAGGGCCGAAGCGCCCCGTGCGTAACGTGATCGCCTCGCCCGTTTCAGGATCTTCGCCTAAATCCTGCGGCTGTCCGTTCGCGGCTTCGCCCGCCGTCTGTCCGAGCTGGCGCGTATAGCGGCATTCGGGATAGTTCGAGCAGCCGATGAAGGCACCAAAGCGGCCGAGCTTCAGACTCAATGCGCCGGCGCCACAACTCGGACATTTGCGCGGGTCTTCGCCATTCTCGCCCGCAGGAAAGATGTGCGGGCCAAGCATTTCGTCGAGCTCGGTGATGACAGCCGACACACGAAGGTCTTTGGCCTCGTCGATCGCTGCCGAAAAATCCTTCCAGAAATCGCGCAGGAGCTGCTTCCAGGGGAGCGCACCGGCGGAGACCTCGTCGAGCTTCTCCTCGAGGTCCGCGGTGAAATCATATTGTACGTAGCGACTGAAGAAGCTTTTGAGGAAGCTCGTGACAATGCGGCCCTTGTCCTCGGGCACGAAACGTCCGCGATCCATCCGCACATAGGCGCGTTCGCGCAGCACCGAAAGGATCGTGGCATAGGTTGAAGGCCGTCCGATGCCCAGCTCTTCGAGCTTGCGCACCAGGCTGGCCTCCGAGTAGCGCGGCAGCGGCTCGGTGAAGTGCTGTACCGGCGAGATCTTCTCGATGTCGAGCCGGTCGTTTTTTGTAAGCTTTGGAAGTCTGGCGCCGTCCTCGTCGTTTTCGTCGTCCTTGCCCTCCTGATAGAGAGCAAGAAATCCGTCGAACAGCGTCACCGTGCCGGTAGCGCGCAGCGTGATCTTCCGATCATCCGAAACAGAGTCGATCGTCGTGCGTTCCAGTTCCGCGCTCTGCATCTGACTGGCCAGCGCGCGTTTCCAGATCAGCTCGTAGAGGCGCGCATGATCGGGTTCGAGCCTGCGCAACAGCTGCTCGGGCCGCCGCGTGAAACTTGTCGGACGGATCGCCTCGTGGGCTTCTTGCGCGTTCTTGGCGCGGCTTGAGTAGGCGCGCGGCGCCTCGGGCACATAACGCGCGCCATAATTCTCGCCGATCACGTGCCGCGCCTCGCCGATCGCCTCGCCGGCCATCTGCACGCCGTCGGTGCGCATATAAGTAATGAGTCCGACGGTCTCGCCGCCGACTTCGACGCCCTCGTAGAGGTGCTGGGCGATCTGCATGGTGCGTTTGGCGGCAAACCCCAACTTTCTGGAAGCCTCCTGTTGAAGTGTCGAGGTAATGAAGGGCGGAGCGGGGTGACGCTTGAGCGGCTTCGTCTCGATTTCACCGACAGCGAAATGCTGCGCGGCGATCGCATCGCGCGCGCGTATGGCATCAGCTTCCGTGTGGAGTGAAAGCTTTTCGAGTTTCTTGCCGTCCAGATGGGTCAGGCGCGCGGCAAAGGACCCGGACGACGCGCGCAGATCGGCATCGATCGTCCAGTATTCCTGCGGCCTGAATGCTTCGATCTCGCTTTCGCGCTCGCAGACGAGCCTGAGGGCCACCGACTGGACGCGTCCCGCCGAGCGCGCCCCTGGCAGTTTTCGCCAGAGAATTGGCGAAAGCGTAAAGCCCACCAGGTAGTCGAGCGCGCGACGGGCGAGATAGGCGTCGACCAGCTCCAGGTTGATGTCGCGTGGATGGGCAATGGCGTCGAGCACGGCTGATCGCGTCACCGCGTTGAAGACGACCCGTTCGACATGGGCATGGCCCAGCGCGCGCTTCTGCTTCAGGAATTCCAGCACGTGCCAGGAAATCGCCTCGCCCTCGCGGTCGGGGTCGGTTGCCAGTATGAGCTTGTCCGCGTTCTTGACCGCGTCGGCGATCTCGTTCAGTCGCTTCTGGGCCCGCGCATCCACCTCCCAGCTCATCGCGAAATCCTGGTCCGGCCTCACCGAGCCATCCTTCGCCGGAAGGTCGCGGACATGGCCGAAGCTCGCCAGCACCTTGTAGCCGGGGCCCAGATACTTGTTGATCGTCTTGGCCTTGGCGGGGGACTCGACAACGAGAATGTTCATGCTGAAGGAGGACTGCCTTGGCCGGCGCGCACAGGTGCCATCGCTGGGGTAACACCACTAAGCGCGATTCGTGACGGCGCGGACATAGGAAGCCGGACTCCGGCCTGTCAACTCGTCCGAACCTCGCGGAGCATAACCTGTAGTTGTATTTTTGAGCTTTTCTGAGGTGGGTTTCAATTTTTGCGGGCAATCATGGTCGTTTTCCCTGTCGTCGCCCCGAGCTATCCAAGCGAAACGCGGCCTCCGGATTCCCTGTGAAGCCGGCCGGCGAGCTCGAATTCGATGAGGATGGAGAGCACGGCGGCGGCCGGGGCGGCGCATTGCCGGACCAGCTCGTCGACCAGAACGGGCGCCGGACCGAGGAGCTCTTCGATTTTTTCGCGCAATTTGATCTCACCCCGATCATCGGCGGCCGCTCCCCACGCGATGGATCCGTCGGCCGGCTCGCGAAACGCGAGTCCGATCAGTGGCTGCAGCACGTCTAGGACGTCTCCCGCTCCTTCGGTGAGCGCAGCACCGTCGCGGAGAAGCCGGTTTGTCCCCTTGGCGCGCGGATCAAGCGGCGAGCCCGGCACTGCGAAGACTTCTCGGCCCTGCTCAAGCGCAAAATCTGCGGTGATCAGTGAGCCTGAACCCTCGGCCGCCTCCACGACCACGACACCGCGGGCCAAACCGGAAATGATCCGGTTGCGGCGAGGGAAATGTTTGGCCTGCGGCTTCTGGCCGATGGGCATTTCGGACACGACGGCGCCGGTATCGACAATTCGTGCGTACAGCCGCGCGTTTTCGGGCGGATAGATGTCGTCGACTCCTCCCGCGAGCACCGCGACTGTGCCAGTCGCAAGCGCACCCTCGTGCGCGGCCGTATCGATGCCGCGGGCGAGACCTGAAACGACGGCAAGACCGGCCCGGCCGAGATCGGCCGCGATCTCTGTGGCGAACTTGCGCCCGAGCGCCGATGCGTTGCGTGCGCCGACCACGGCGACCATCTCACGCGCCAGAATCTCGCGGCGTCCGAGCACCGAAATCAACGGCGGCGGCGCGTCGAGAGCCGCAAGTCCGGTAGGAAAGTCCGGTTCGATTGAGGCGATGAGCCGGCCGCCGGCACGATGAAGCGTTTCGAGTTCGCGCTCTGCTTCGTCTTCGCCTGGAATTCTGAGATCGGCCGCCGCGCCGCCGCGCCTCGCGAGGTGTGGCAATTCCCTGAGTGCTGCAGACGCGGAATGAAACCGGTCGATCAGCGCCGCGAATGTGACCGGTCCTACATTCTGCGCCCGCGCAAGCCTCAGCCACGCGCGCCGTTCGGAATCGGAAAGGGGATGTGTCGTCAGGGATAACTCCATTTCTTGCGGCGCGGCAAATAACCACAAAGAGCACAAAGCGCACAAAGCTACAGCACCATTCGCCTGAGCCCCTGCTTGAACAATCGAACATTGAAATTCATCAGGAAACCGAGCCGACAGCCGGACAGTTTCAGATAAGTGAGGAGCTGTGCTTGATGGATAGGCGCAATTGAATCCACAGATTTGACCTCGATGACGACGGCTTGACCCAATAGCAAGTCGATCCGGTAGCCCGCGTCGAGCTTAGTGGTCTCATATGCAACGGGGAGGGCCACCTGTCGACGAACGTCAATTCCGCGTTTGTGCAATTCGAAAGCCAGGCAATGTTCATAGGCAGATTCAAGCAGACCGGCACCCAACACAGCATGAACTTTCAGCCCGGCTTCGATCGCACTGCGACCGATAGATTCGACGTCGGGCGGAATTTGAAGATGCTCCATCTTCGTGCTCTTCGTGGTCTTTGTGGTGAGTTCACCGGGACGATCAAACTCAAACGGAACGTACCTCCGCCTTCGCCCCGATTTTTGGCTCGCGACCGGTTGCGATGCGGCGGATGTTGTCGCGGTGCAGGGCGAAGATGAAGAAGGCGAGCACGAGCTCAAAGATCGCGTAGAGCGGTTCGCCGAAGAGCATCATGTAGATGGGCGCCAGCGCGGCCGCGACGAGAGCGGAGAGGGAGGAAATGCGCCGGGCCGCAGCGACCGCCAGCCATGTTGCGAGTACGAGCAGACCGACCGGCCAGGCGAGTGCGAGCGTGACGCCGAGAAAGGTCGCGACGCCCTTGCCGCCCCTGAAGCGTAGCCAGATCGGAAAGACATGGCCCAGAAAAGCGCCCAGTCCGGCAAACACTGCCGCCACGTCGCCATGCAGCGTGCCCACAAAAAGGACAGCCAACAGGCCTTTCCCACCATCGCAGACAAGCGTGGCGAGCGCCGCCCATCGTTTGCCCGTGCGCAGGACGTTGGTTGCGCCGATATTGCCCGAGCCGATCTTGCGCAGGTCGCCCGCGCCGGATGCCCATGAAAACAAGAGACCGAACGGGATCGATCCGACGAGATAGCCGAGCACCAGAGCTGCCAGGAAGATGGGCGCCCGACCCGGCCAATCGATCGTGTTGAGAGCGTCGAACATCAGCCGGGTTCCGCGGAGCGCTTGCAGTCTAAGCCGTTTCAGAGCCGATATTCAAAACGAAGTCCGCTGCTGTCAGTGCCTATCGATGGGCCGCGTGGTCGAACACGCGAATTCCGTCTACGTACGTCTGATGGACGCGGCCCTGAAAGGTCTGTCCCTCGAATGGTGTGTTGCGCGCGCGCGAATGCAGCGCGCTGGCGTCGACCGCGAACGGCTCTTCGGGGTCGAACAGGACGAGATCGGCCGGCAAACCGCACTCAAGTCTCCCGCTTTCCAGGTCCAGAATACGCGCCGGCGTTGAAGTCAGCGCTGCCAGCAGATGCAAGAGACCCGCTTTCCCGTTGTGAAACAGCTGAAGCGTAACCGGGAGCAGTGTCTCCAACCCGATCGCACCAAACGCAGCATGGGCAAACGTCTGCCGTTTGGTGTCTGCCGCCTGCGGATCATGACTTGACACGATGACGTCGATTTCCCCGGCAGCAACGCCTTCGACCATTGCTTCGCGGTCCGCTTCCGAACGCAGCGGCGGCTTAACCTTGCGGAAAGTAAGATAGGAATCGACGTCGAGCTCGTTGAGCGCGAGATGGCAGGCCGAGACGCCACAGGTGATCGGCAGTCCCCGCGATTTGGCAGCGACAACTGCCTCGAGCGCGGCTCGTGTCGAAATCTGCCCGAAATGGTAGCGCGCGCCGGTCAGCTCCACGAGCCGAATGTCCCGCTCGACAATGATCGTCTCCGCTGCAGGGGGCGCGGAGGGAAGGCCGAGCCGCGTTGCGAACTCGCCTTCATTCATCGCAGCACCCTTCGAGAGCTCGGGATCCTCTGCGTGACCGACCACAAGCGCTCCGAACGTCGAGGCATAGGCGAGCGCGAGGCGCATCACGCGCGTGCTGGTGACAGTGCGGTCGCCATCGGTGAACGCAACGGCACCGGCTTCCTTCAGCAGCCCTATTTCGGTCATCGACTCGCCCGCGAGCCGGCGCGTCAGAGCCGCCATGGGCAGCACGCGCACGCTCGCCGTCGCTGCCGCGCGCCGCTTGATAAAATCCACCAGAGACGGTTCGTCGATCACGGGCTCGGTGTTGGGCATTACGACCATCGTGGTGATGCCGCCCGCCGCCGCGGCGCGGCTCGCCGATTCCAGTGTTTCGCGATGTTCGCTGCCCGGCTCTCCGGTAAAAACGCGCATGTCGACCAGGCCCGGCGCGAGGGCCCTGCCGTTGCAATCGATGATCTCGGCGTCCTGGGGCAAGCCGTCGTGAAAGAGCCGCGGTCCGAATTCGCGTATATGGCTGTCTTCGACGAGAAGTGCGCCAGGCGTGTCGAGACTGCTCGCCGCATCGAGCAGCCGCGCGTTTGTGAAGGCCAACCGTCTCACGGTGCGTTCCGGCCGTCGCGGGGAAGCCCTCGCGCCAGTGCGTCGAGCACTGCCATGCGCAGCGCAACCCCCATTTCTACCTGCTCCTGTATCACGCTGAATTCGATGTCGTCGGCGACGGCCGAATCGATTTCGATCCCCCGGTTCATGGGCCCGGGATGCATGACGAGCACTCCCGGTTTCGCACGACGGAGTTTTTCCCGGTCGAGTCCGTAGAAGCGGAAGTATTCGCGCGCCGACGGCACGAAGGCGCCGGACATGCGCTCAAGCTGCAGCCGAAGCATCATCACGATGTCGGCTCCCGCGAGCCCGCGGTCCATGTCGGTATGGATTTCCGCGCCGAAGCATTCGACCCGCGCCGGAAGCAACGTACGGGGTGCGACCAGGCGCACCTGCGCCCCCAGTTTCGACAGGAGGATAATGTTGGAGCGTGCGACGCGGCTATGAAGAATGTCGCCGCATATCGCGACGATCAGCCCCTCGAAACTGCCGCGCCGGCGGCGGATGGTAAGTGCATCAAGCAGAGCCTGGGTGGGGTGTTCGTGAGCGCCGTCACCGGCGTTTACGACGCAGCAATCTACCTTGCGCGACAGGAGCTCTGCGGCGCCCGCATCGTGATGGCGCACCACAAGGATGTCCGGTCGCATGGCGTTGAGGGTCGCAGCGGTGTCGAGCAGCGTCTCGCCCTTCGATACGGACGATGTCCCGACCGACATGTTGAGAACGTCGGCGCCCAGCCGTTTTGCCGCGAGCTCGAACGAGCTTTGGGTGCGCGTCGATGCCTCGAAGAACATGTTGACGAGCGTGCGCCCCTTGAGCAGCGCATGCTTCCTGTCACCCGTTCGGTTGAGGCCGACATAGCTTCCCGCGAGATCCAGCAGGCCGGTGATCTCATCGATGGAAAGCTGTTCGGTGCCGAGGAGATGGCTGGTCCTGAGAATCGGTCCGTCGACACCGCGCATTTGAAGATGGGCTTATAGAAGTGGCGGGGCTGGGCGGCAAGGCATGTCACGTCGGGAATCTCAGGCCTTATCTTCCGCCGCCTGCCGCCGCTGGAGATTTGCGAGTGCGTCGAGTGCGCCTTGAAGCAGATACGCCGCCGCCAGTTTGTCCACGAGCAGAGCACGCCTCTTTCGCGACGCATCGGCCAAGAGCAATGCGCGCGTCACGGCGGCGGTGGATAGTCTTTCGTCCCAGAGCAGGACGGGCAATTCCGATCTTGCGGCAAAATTGCGGGCGAAGGCGCGCGCCGATTGCGCCGAAGGCCCCTCTGTACCATTCATATTGAGAGGAAGGCCGACCACAATCCCGCCGGCCCGATGTTCCGCCATCAGCGCGACGAGAGCCGCAAAATCGTCGCTGAATTTCGATCTTCGGCGTGTGGTGAGCGGCGAGGCCACGGTCAATTGCGGGTCCGACAGCGCAATGCCGATCGTCTTCTCACCGAGATCGAGACCGATAAGGCGGGCGCGGGGCTCAAGAGTGCTTCGCAGTTCTTCAAGATTTACCAGCATGGCTAACTTTGCGTGAGCTCAATCCGATTGCCCGCAGGGTCCCGGACAAAGAAGCGGCGCAGACCTTCGGCCATCCCCTCTGTATCAACTACCACTCCCCGCGCCTCGATCTGCGCGCGCGCCGCAGCGATATCGCGCACGAGAAAGCAGATATGTCGCCGGCTTTCAGGCGACGATTCAGCGTCGAGTCCGACATGCACCTGAAGGTCCGAAAGCTGGAACCAGGCGCCGCCGCGTGCGCGCAATTCCGGCGGTTTGGGAATCTCCACAAGACCAAGCACGTGGCGATAGAAAGCCAGGCATTCTTCTTCCAGTGCACGCGGAACGGCGATCTGAATATGATCGACGCCGGTAATGCCTGGAGACACGGCGCAATCCTCCGGCCCTTGCGATCGCTTGCCACCATGGACGGCGGTTGCTAGCAAGTCTGCCGATACCTAGCACAGCAAATATCCCATGTCCGTGGACAAGAAGACTGTCCGGCATATCGCCAGGCTTGCCCGTATTGCCCTGAAGGACGAACAGGTCGAGCCCATGGTCAACGAGCTGAACAACATTCTCTCGTGGGTGGAACAGCTCGAGGAGGTCGATATCGCCGGCGTGGCGCCGCTGACGAGCGTCGTCGAGCAGAGCCTCAGGATGCGCGACGACGTGGTCACCGAGGGGGGGCAGGCCGACGCACTGATGGCAAACGCGCCGCAGTCGGAAGAAAATTTTTTCGTCGTGCCGAGAGTGGTGGAGTAGGGATGGCGCTCCCGTCATCGCCCATCGAATTCACGCTCGCTGGGGCGCGCGATGCATTGCGGGCCAGAGAGATATCGTCGACCGAGCTGACCAGCGCTTTCGTAAGCCAGGTCGCAGCTGCACGGCCCCTGAACGCGTTCATCACCGAGACGCCCGAGCGCGCGCTCGAAATGGCCGCTGCTTCGGATGCACGCCTCTCCGCAGGCGAAGCGCGTCCGCTCGAGGGCCTGCCTCTGGCGATCAAGGATTTGTTCTGCACCAGAGGCGTGCGCACCACGGCGGCAAGCCGAATTCTCGACAATTTCGTGCCACCTTACGAATCGACGGTGACCCAAAATCTCTGGGACGCTGGCGCAGTCTTGCTGGGCAAAACGAACATGGACGAGTTCGCGATGGGCTCATCCAACGAGACGAGCCATTTCAATCCCGTCGTCAATCCGTGGCGGGCGCGCAATTCCAATCAGAACGTTGTGCCGGGCGGTTCTTCCGGCGGCTCCGCTGCCGCCGTAGCGGGTCGCCTTTGCCTTGGCGCGACGGGCACCGATACGGGAGGTTCGATCCGCCAGCCAGCTGCGCTCACCGGCGTTGTCGGATTGAAGCCCACCTATGGCCGCTGCTCGCGCTGGGGAATCGTCGCCTTCGCATCGTCTCTGGATCAGGCCGGCCCCATGGCGCGTACCGTCCGCGATGCGGCGATCATGCTGAGGGCGATGGCGAGCGTCGATCCCAAGGACTCGACAAGCGTGGATGTTTCCGTGCCCGACTACGAACACGGGTTGGAGTCTGGCGTGAAGGGCCTGCGCGTCGGCGTTCCGAAAGAATACCGGTCCGATGGGGCTTCCTCCGAAATGGACACCTTGTGGGCCAAAGGTGTCGAATGGATGCGCTCGGAGGGCGCCGAGATCGTCGAGGTCAGCCTGCCGCATACGAAATACGCGCTGCCGGCCTATTACATAATCGCGCCCGCCGAAGCTTCCTCCAATCTCGCGCGCTACGATGGCGTCCGATACGGCCATCGCGCCGCCGATGTGCGCGACGTGTCCGATCTCTACGAGCGCAGCCGGGCGGAAGGGTTCGGGGCAGAGGTGCGCCGTCGCGTGCTGATCGGATGCTATGTTCTGTCGGCCGGGTACTACGATGCCTACTATGTGCGGGCGCAAATGGTTCGAACGCTGATTGCGCGCGACTTCGCGCAGGCCTTCGAGCACTGCGACGTCCTTTTGACACCGTCGACGCCGGGTCCCGCCTTTGCACTTGGCGAGAAGATGGCGGATTGCGTCTCTATGTATCTGAATGATGTTTTCACCGTGCCCGTGAACCTGGCTGGACTTCCGGCCGTGTCAGTTCCGGCGGGACTGACGAGTGACGGGTTGCCACTCGGCCTTCAGGTTATCGGCAGGGCGTTTGACGAACAGCTCGTGTTGCGCGTGGCGCGCTCGATTGAGCGTGCGGCAGGATTTGACGCGACGCCCAGCGCGTGGTGGAGGGCGGCATGAGCGCCTCCGCCGAGCGAACCGCGAAATTGATCGGGGGCGCTGAGGGCGACTGGGAAGTCGTGATCGGGATGGAAGTTCACGCCCAGATTCTCTCGAAGGCGAAGCTTTTCTCCGGGGCATCCGCATCGTTTGGAGCAGAGCCGAACGCCCAGGTGAGCTTTGTCGATGCGGCCATGCCCGGCATGCTGCCCGTCATCAACCGCTATTGCGTCGAGCAGGCGATCCGCACCGGTCTCGGCCTGAGGGCAACGATCAATCGCAACTCGCGGTTCGACCGGAAAAATTATTTCTATCCCGACCTGCCGGCCGGCTATCAGATCTCCCAATACAAGAACCCGATCGTAGGCGAAGGTGAAGTGCTCCTCGATTTGCCGCGCGGGCAGACGGTGAAAGTCGGCATCGAAAGGCTGCACCTCGAGCAGGATGCCGGAAAGAGTCTCCACGATCAGCGGCCCGACCATTCCTATGTTGACCTCAACCGCGCCGGGGTCGCTCTCATGGAAATTGTCTCCAGGCCCGACATGCGCTCGAGCGAGGAGGCCGCCGCGTTTCTGAAGAAGCTGCGCGCGATTGTGCGCTACCTCGGGACCTGCGACGGCAACATGGAAGAGGGTTCGATACGCGCCGACGTGAACGTGTCGGTACGCAGACCCGGTGCGCCGCTCGGCACGCGTTGCGAGATCAAGAACGTCAACTCGATGCGCTTTATCGCCCAGGCCGTGGAATATGAAGCACGCAGGCAGGTCGACGTCATCGAGGGAGGCGGTAGCATCGCGCTGGAAACCCGTCTTTTCGACGCGCGCGTGGGGGAAACGCGGTCGATGCGTTCCAAGGAGGAGGCGCACGACTACCGCTATTTCCCCGATCCCGACCTGCTCCCGCTGGTGATCGAAGAATCCTGGGTCGCGGAGATCGCTTCAGGCCTGCCCGAACTTCCCGACGACAAGAAGGTCCGCTTCGTTCGGGACTATGGAATCTCCGCCTATGATGCGGGGGTTCTGATAGGCGACAGGGAGCTTGCAGACTATTACGAGGAACTCGCGAACGGCATCGATGCAAAGCAGGCGGCCAACTGGCTGAACAACGAGATTCTCGGACGCCTGAATCGGGACGGCCACACGATCTCCGATTGCCCGGTCACCGCTGCTTCGAACAACACCATCCTTCAGCTTGTCACGGAGGGTTTGATTTCGGGGAAGATTGCGAAGGAGGTGCTGGATATTGCATGGGCCGAGGGAGGCGATCCGCGGACCATCGTCGTCGAGCGTGGTCTCGCCCAGGTCACCGACACAGGTGCGATCGAGAAGGCCATCGACTCTGTCATCGCGTCGAACCCCGGTAAGGTCGAGGAACTCAAATCGAAACCGAAATTGGTGGGCTGGTTTGTCGGTCAGGTGATGAAGGAGACCGGCGGAAAGGCAAATCCGCAGTCCGTGAACGCGTTGCTGAGGGCGCGTCTCGGAGTGCCCGAAGAGGGGTGATTCGCACATTTGCAAGCCATTGACGCGGCGGCGGGAATGCGGCAGTCCAAAACGTCTGTATACTGACGAACGTCGGAATACCAGTAAAACAAAGGGATTCGTGAATTTCTCAGCGGGGGCAGGATTCCCGCGCAGGCGGCCGCTATTGCTTCGTTAACGCAACCTGCTCATATTTCTGACGTTTCGGGGGTGCGATTCGCACAATCCGAAAACGTTAGAGGAGTCGTTACACATGCCAATCACTGCAAAGAAGGCAAAGCGAAAGACGAAGACGAAGGCGAAAGCCAAGAAGCGCACCGTCCGTAAGGCCGGCGCGAGAGGCGCAGCGAGAAAGACTCGCCGCAAGGCCGCAAAGAAACCGGCGAAGCGCAAAGCACGCCGAGCAAAAAAGGCCGCTCCTGCACCCGCTGCGATGTAGGACACCTGATGATCAAGGCTGAGGCCGCGGCTGGCGGGCATTGTGAAAGCAAGCGCCCGGGCCGCGGCCGAGCCCATGAGCGGAACCTGATGCTTTCTTTTCTTCAAACCAGACATCAGCGTTCCGCTCCCTTCTTTCCAGTCTGATAGCAACACCGCTGCGCGACAGCGTGGCCCGAAATCGGGCCGGCATTTTCCTTTGGCAGGTTCCCAATCGGATGCCTTCGAAAATAGCCTTACGCTCTCCACCGCGTTGTTAACTGCTCCTTAGCTAATCCGGCGTGATGCTCGCCCTACGTGCGAAGACGGTTTGCACGTGGAGGCGGAGGGCAGGCTGCTGAGGTGGCCTGATTTCAGGGGGCATACATGGCGTGCATCGATGTTGATTCTCTGTCGCAGTTCGAATGCGACGCGAAGCAGGGGCGGGCAGACGCGCTTTACAATCTTGGGCTGGCTTATTCCACCGGCCAGGGCGTCGCTGTCGACTACATTGCCGCCCACAAATGGTTCAATCTCGCGGCAATGAAGGGCAGCGAACTCGCGAAAAACTGGCGCGGCCAGATCTCGCGGGAAATGAGCTCGAACCAGATCGCGGAGGCGCAACGCCTCGCGCGGGAATGGCTTTCATTCTCCCGGTGAGCCGGGTGTTCCCGACGTCGGCTTAAACGTCGGTGTTACCGCCGGTGCAGGGGCAGTGGGAACCGTTGCACCAGATTCCACCGAATTTGCCGAGGGGCCCGACGAACCCGGCGCGCCGGGGGCGGGTTGGGGCTTTGGTTCCGGAAGGATGGACTTCGCGTCCGGCGGCGCATAGCGCAAGACGGAAAGCCGCGGCGCCATCGGCCGGTAGAGGTCAGCAAGAATGCGCAGCGGTTCGTCGCGGCCGGCAATGCGATTACGGTAGACCTGCGTGTTTTCGAGCACACGCTGCACGTAATTTCGCGTCTCGCTGAAGGGGATTTGTTCGATCCAGTCGACGGGGTCGATGCGCGCGTCTCGAGGATCTCCAAACGTCGCAATCCATCTCCGCACGTTTCCGCGGCCTGCATTGTACGACGCGGCAGCGAGCACATAGGACCCACCCCACTCCGACAGGTCGTCGGCCAGTTCCGTCATGCCGAGTTCGATGTTGTAGGCGGAGTCCGTGGTCAGGCTGGACAAATTGTAGCTCATGCCTGCCAGCCCGGCATCCCGCCGCGCCGAATCCGGCATCAGCTGCATAAGTCCGCGCGCGCCAGCGCCGCTCACCGAGTTGGGATCGAACTCGGTTTCCTGCCGGATGATCGCGAGTACGAATGCCGTCTCGGGCACAACGCCCGGACCCGAATAACGCGGTAGGGAAATCACCGGATGCGAATAGTCGGGCAGGCGGACACCATTGTAGCTCGCCTCTTTTGCGACGCGGACTGCAATATCCCGAAACCCCATGCGCGTCAGATCTTCCGCCAGCAGTTTCACATGGGCGGCGTCCGGCCGGACATCAACGTCCTGCAGCGCGAATTCCCGCAGCGCGCTTTCAAGACCGAGGTCGCCGAGCACGTGGACCGCCTGGGTCAAATCCTCGCGTTCGTAGGCTGCGCGCTCGCCACTTGCATCAACGGCGGTCGCGGAAATATGGAGCGAGGGATCAGGTGTAATCTTCGCCAGCGCCAACTGGCCGTAAAACGTGCCCGGATCCTCGCCGGCTGCATGATATTCCTGCCATGCCGCGCCGGCATCGCCCCCAGCTTCATGAGCGCGCGCGATCCAGTAATGCGCCCGCGCGCGGCTGATCGGATGCGATGAGGTGCGCGCCAGGTTTTTAAAATGGGAAAGCGCGAGCCTCGGTTGGTTTTGTTCGCGCAATGCAATCCAGCCGGCCAGAAATTCCGCTTCCGCGTACTCGCCCGAATCGGCCGGAAGACCGGCGTTTGCGGCCAGCCAGTACGCGTCGCGGGTGAGTCCAAGCTGCAGAGCTGCGCGCACATCGATATTGAGTTCCGCCCACCAGCGGCCGGGATTGAGCTTTGCGAGTTCGCGCGTCGGCGCGCGCGCCAGCAGAGGCGCAATGGGTGCGATGTCGTTTCGCTGCCGGAGTGCGCGCGCTTCGTCAAAGAGGAGACCAGGGTCGCTTCGCATCGCCGCTGGAAGATTGGCGGCCTCCTGCTCGCCGCGCACGGGATCGCTGCGCAAGAGCAGGCGTGTGGTCGCCAACCGCTGGACATCGACGGTCACGCGCGCAATCTCGCGCCGCGCTTCCGTCAATTGGTCACGAGCGAAGAGTCTGTCGAGACGCGCACGATCCGTCTCTGGCGTCAGCAGGTCGCCATGGCGGGAGAGAACGTAGAGTTCCTGATCCGGGTCGAAATCATCTTCGGCCCATGCCTGCCGGATCAATTCCCGCCCACGCGTTGGAAATCCGGTGGCCATCAACGCTTCACCGAGGCGAATCTTGCCTGGTCCGGTCTGGGGCGGGCGATCGCCGAACCAGGCGATCACCGCATGCGGATCCATTGTGGGAAGCATTGCTTCTTCGGCGCGCGCCAGCAATTTGTTGCGGGCTGGCCAGCCGGGATTGTCCCTGACGAACTGGCCAATATGTTCGAACGTCGCGCCGCTGTTCTTGTCCAGCAAGTACGACCATTCGATGATTCGACGAGCCGTCGGATCGCGGCCCTGGTCTGCGAGACCGCGAGCGCCCGTCCAGTCTCCCCGCATCGCCGCGTCTACCGCGCGGCTGTAAATCTGGTGATCGGAGGCGCTCAGAAAGCCGATCAGGGCTGTTCTTCGCTCACCGCCAAAGATGGTCGCGCCCGCAGGTCTCTGATCCGAATCCGACAGAGGTTGCATCATCACGACGCCGCCCTGCCGGATCAAACCCGGCGGTAGGTCGGAACCTGCGGCGGCTCCGGACGCGGGCGCAGTCGTTTGTGCTTCCGCAAGGGCAGCAATCATCGCGATCGCTGACGATGCGAGCAGGGCAGCCAACTTCTTTTTCATTGCTCGCGAAGCCGCCGGATTTTCCATTGAATCGGAACCATGTCAGGATACTGGAGCGTCCCTTGATTTGCCAGCAGTCCTGCCTTGCCGCAGTGGCGGAGTGGGCGTTATTTTGCCGCAACACTGGGTGGGATTCGTAATGCGTGATGCGCGCGAACGCCTGAGGGGCTCGTTGCCTGCTCTGATTACACCGTTTCGCGACGGTTGCGTGGATGAATCTGCACTTCGCCGCCTCGTCGCCTGGCACATCACCGAGGGATCGCACGGCCTTGTGCCGGCCGGCACGACGGGCGAGTCCGCGACTTTGAGCCATGAGGAGCACGGGCGCGTCGTGGAGATCTGCGTAGAGGAGGCGAGTGGTCGGATTCCCGTGATTGCCGGAGCCGGCTCCAATTCGACAAACGAAGCGATCGCTTTGACGCGCCACGCCCGAGCCGTGGGCGCAGACGCCGTGCTGTCCGTCACGCCCTACTACAACAAGCCGTCACAGGAAGGTCTTTACCGCCATTTTGCCGCCATTGCCGAAGCGGTCGATATACCCATCGTCGTTTACAACATTCCGGGCCGAAGCGTCGTCGAGATTTCCGTTGAGACGATGGAACGCCTTTCCCGAGTCGCGAACATCGTCGGCGTGAAGGACGCAACCGCCAATCTTGCCCGCCCGAGCCGCGAGCGCCATGCCTGTGAAAAATCGTTTCGTCTGCTGTCGGGCGAAGATGCGACCGCCCTGGGCTACATGGCCCATGGCGGACATGGCTGCATATCGGTTACGGCAAACGTCGCGCCGAGACTCTGTTCCGCGTTTCAGGAGGCCTGCCTGTGTGGAGATTTCGGGGCAGCGCTTGCGATGCAAGATCAGTTGATGCCCCTGCATGATGCTCTTTTCTGCGAGCCGAGCCCCGCGCCCGTGAAATATGCCGTTTCTCTTCTTGGCTTCTGCAGCGATGCAGTCCGCTTGCCGATCGTAGAGGCAAGCGACGCCGCTCGCGCTCGAGTCCTTAAGGCAATGGAAGTCGCTGGCATCCCTTGCGGCACCGACGCGTGACGAGCTGACCCGTGGCACGCAAGAAGGAAGAACCCGAGCGGCGCGTCGTCGCCGACAATCGAAAGGCCCGTCACGCCTATGCGATCGAGTCGACCCTCGAGACCGGCCTGGCACTTATGGGTTCGGAGGTGAAGGCGCTTCGCAGTGGAAGGGCCACCATCGCGGAATCCTATGCCCAGGCGAAGGATGGCGAGATATTCCTGATCAATTCCTACATTCCAGAATACGCGATGGCGAACCGCTTCAATCATGAGCCGCGCCGCCCGCGCAAGGTTCTGGTGCACAAAAAGGAGGGTCGCAGGCTCGCTGCCGCCGTTCAGCGCGAGGGCATGACACTAATTCCCCTGCGGGTGTATTTCAACGTCAAGGGTGTAGCAAAGCTGGAGCTCGGAGTTGCACGAGGAAAGAAGCTGCATGACAAACGCGAGACCGAAAAGGCGCGAGACTGGGCACGCACAAAGGCGCGGCTCCTGCGGGCGAAGGGCTAGGCAGAGGCCGCCTTCGACCACGAAGGCAAGCGTCTGGTTCCTCTATCGCTTTCGGCGGGCGACCGGGAAGCCCAGCGCATGTTGGATCACATTTGCCATGGAGAGACGAAGGCACCGCCTCCGGCGAGCGCGCCGCCCGAGAATTCCGAACCGGAGTTTGCACTTTCTGACGAGTTCGACCTTGTGGTCCCCGATTTCGACAGTTCCAATCAACGCCGGTAAAACGGCGCGCGTCTATACGGCTTGTCTTACACAGCAAGGGCAGTCTTTTGCGCAATCGGCCTAAGATAGCGGATCATTCACACATGAGAACTTCTCGCAGCTTGAAAATTCGCAAGAGGTAATTTCGATTTGAATGTCGAACATTCCACTCCGATGGATGAGCATGCTGTCACGGATGATATTTTGAATTGAAACGCGATTGATTCATACCGCTTTCTCGTGGCTTGCCCTTCGACAGGCTCAATGCCAAGAATTGTCCTTGCTTCCTCATGCGGAGTGTTGGGCATGAGCTTGTCGACGCGCGGGCTGTCGAAGCACGCTTTTGTTGTCCCTGAACAAGTCCGCGGTAGGGAAGAAGACTCATGGTGACTCCGTTGAATCGTGAGCTTGACGGCCCATGTCCGTGAGGCATGCGGTGATCGTGTTTGCGTTCCTGGGGATGGCAGTTCTTTTGTCCGTTCCGAGAGGGACCGCGCAGCCGGCGCATCAGGAAGCCCGAACGCCATCGCTGTCTGAGGACGAACAAGTTCAACTGAAGGATGCCGCCGCGACCCTCCATGAAGCGGACCGCGCCTATCTGGCCGGAGACTACGTTACGGCGGAACTGAGGGCGAAATCATCCTATGAAATGCGGCGCCGAATTCTGGGACCGTTGGATCTCCTTACGCTGTTAGCGCAGAACGATTTCGCAGCGGCAATCAGCAAGCTGGGACATTACGCAACGGCCGAGTTGCTCTACCGTGACATCTACGACGAACAAACGAAAAAGTTTGGCGCCGTGAATCCGATGTCCCTTGCCACGCTGAACAACCTCGCGGCTGTCGTCATATCCGAGGGCCGATACGCGGAAGGCGAAAAGCTCGCCCGCCGAGTCCATGACGATAGTGTCCGTGTCCTCGGCCCGGACGATTCTCACACGCTCAAGGCACTGGACAATCTCAGCGCCGCCATCTTGCAGCAAGGTCGGTTCCAAGAAGCGGAATCTCTACTGCGCGTGCTCTACGCCAAGCGGCAGAGCATTGAGGGTCCGGACAGTGCACCAACCTTGACGGCGCTGCACAACCTTGCGCGCGCCATCGATGCGCAGGGGCGTCATGTCGAAGCGGAAAAACTTGGCGAGGAGATGAATGACAGGCGTAGCGTGGTCATCGGAGCCGATCATCCCGATACGATTTCCAGTCTCGGCGACGAGGCAATTGCTATGGAAGGTCAGCACCGCTACGCGGAAGCCGAAGGGCTGCTGCGCCGGGCAGCAGCGGCAAGTATCCGGCGGCTGGGAGCCGATCATCTGCACACATTGCGCACCTTCTCCGCTCTGGCGCACGTGCTTCATTCGGCTGGCCGCTATGGTGAAGCGGCGGCGGTCTATCGTCACGCATGTCGTGGCCTTTCCCGTCGTGCATCGTCGGTCGCAGAGAGTTCGGCGCCCGGCGTGCAGGCTGTAGCGGCCGACTGCTTCCGCGAGCTGGGGCTTGATTTGTGGGATTTGCAGACGCACGGGGCAGGCGCTTCGAGCGGCAACGCTGCTTTGGCGGAGATCAGCGATGCGGTGCTCGGCGTGGAGGATACAGGCGCGCCCCTTTCCGTCGGCATCGGCTTGGAAGCCTTCGAAGCATCGCAACGCGCCAATCAATCCGAAGCGGCCTCGGCATTGTCGCGGAGCGCAGCGCTCGCAATAGCGTCTTCGTCCGGGGTGGGCCCGCTCGCGACGCGATACGAACAATCGCTGGACGAGCGGCAAACGTTACAAAGGCAGTTTGCCGAATCGCTATCCGGCAACGATCGCGCCGGGCTCGCTAAGCGGCAAAATCTTCTCGCCCGCATCCACAGCCTCGACACCACCATCGACGAACTTGGCGAAAACCTTCGCCACCAAGCGCCCTCGTACTGGAATTACCGTTCCCCGGAATCGGTGAGCCTTGCATCACTGCAATCTGCGATATTGCACGAGGACGAGGCTCTACTCGTATGGGTTTGTGCCGCGGACGCAAGCTCAGGGCTTGTATTCGCGGTGAGTAGGGAAAAATTCGGCTGGTCGCAAATGGGTCTCGGCGCCAATGAAATCGCTTCTCGTGTACGTGAATTGCGGGCAGAGATCGAAAACAGGGAATCGCGCGGTTCGGCATTCGCTGGATTCAGCCGCGAAACATCACACGAACTTTATTTGGCCCTCTTCGGTGCCCCCACCATCCGGGAAGTAATTGCGGACAAGCGCACGCTTCTTGTCGTCCCCTCCGGCACTCTTGCGAGCATTCCGCCGTCCCTCCTCGTCGTGTCCGCGCCGGAAGGCGGCACCGCGGGGGATTCCGACCCGCAATTGCTGCGGCGCACGCATTGGCTCATCAGGGACAAATCGATTGCGATCCTGCCCGGCGTGGTGGCTCTGGCTGCGCTTCGGCAATCGAATCCGCGCGCCGTAAGCGGTAGCGATCCGCTGCTCGCATTCGCGGATCCAGACTTTGGCCGCCAACGAGAACAGTTCCCCACGTCCGCCGGGAAATGGCTCGCGTCGCTTGAACCTTTGCGCGAAACGCGCGCAGAGGCCGAGGCCCTGCGGGCGACGCTACACGCCTCCCAAGGCAGCGTGCTGCTCGGCAGGCGCGCCTCGAAATCAGAACTCGACCTTCGCGAACGCAACGGATCGCTCGCGCGTGTCAAAGTCCTGCTTTTCGCGACTCACGGATTTTCAGCCGGTGAAGTGCCTGGCGTTTCCGAGCCCGCGCTTGCGCTGGCCGGCCCGTCCTCCGGCGCCGATGAATCCGATGACGGCTTGCTCAGGGCGTCCGAGGTCGCAACACTCAGACTCAATGCGGATTGGGTCGTGCTTTCCGCCTGCAACACCGCCGGCGCCGATCAACTTGGCACGCAGAGTCTTTCGGGCCTCGCGCGCGCATTCTTCTACGCGGGCGCCCGTTCGCTACTGGTGTCGCATTGGCGGTTGCGCGATGACGCCGCGATGCGGCTGGTGACCGGAGCGTTCGTCGAACGTCAGCAAAACCCGGCTCTCAACAAGGCGCAGGCGCTGCGCGAAGCGATGTTGAAATTGATGGACGACAAGTCACTGGACGGCGGGCAGGCGACCTACGCGGATCCTTCAGCTTGGGCGCCCTTTGTCCTCGTCGGAGACGACAATTGACTTCAGCGCGTCTTGCCGCGATGGACGAATCGAAATGCTGACGGAGAATGCCGATCGGGCCGTCAGCACCCTTCGACTGCCGGTCATTTCGAGCGAGGTCTCACCATACATGAAAGTCGTCAATCGACGCGGCGCTGGACAGGATGATGCTGACGGCATCGGTGCCTGCGTTCCGCGTAAATTCGGTTGGCGTATTGGGAACAGTAAGTTCATCCCGCGTGCTGAAATAGTGGTGGTAGGAAAGCGAAATGCGGAATTGATCCGGAATTACGAGATAGCTCGCCGACAGAGATACGTAAGGTATGCTAGCGACATGAAGCGATTCGGTCGTGGAATTGAGAAACTCGGGCCGGCCGTATGAAAACTGGTATCCCGCTGCCAGTCCGGCAGACCACCGGTCGCCAAGTCCGGCCTGTGATTGCAGCGCCGCATTGTATCGCCAGTCCGAGCCCAACTTGACTGTTCCCTCGTTCCCCGGAAGGGAAATTGATGGGGACTGTCCCCTGTAAGTCGCATCGAACACGCCTGCGATCGCATAGATGTCTTGTTCCCTGATGACGGTTCCTCCAAGGTCAACCACGTCCTGTGCGTTCTTGACGATGGCTGGCGAGTAGCTTGCGCGAAGGAACGCCGTTAGCGGCGCGTCCGCCTGATCGGCAACGCGATAGAGTCCGAGGAAGGTTGGATCGCTCCAATGGGAGGATGTGGCGGGCCCGCTCTCCGGTTCTTGTTTGAAAGTCTCGAAGATACCCGAAATTTCGGCTCCCACCGCAAGATCGTTCGTTATGCCGTACTCGAATAGCGTGGTTGCCTGTTGCAACGTAGTTTGACTGTTGCTCGGCCCGTTCACGCCGCCCGAGGTATTGGCGCTGCTCGTCTCGTATTCGTATATTGCTTCCGACAGCAGAGCTCCCTTCTGTGTCAAATACGCGTAATAAAAGGTGGCACCCGCAAATTGGCCGCTCGCCAGATCGGATGCATCGGCGAGAATAATTTCCGTTTCGGGAAACCCTCCTGCAGGTGCTTCCGCGACTGTTGCTTCGAATTGCCGATGACAAATCTCGTTGCGCATCCTCTGCGCTTCGGGATTGTCCGTGGGAACTGAAAGCAGGCGAAGATAGGCTTCATAGTCGAACGCCGGTCCTTGAGCGAGAAGCGCGCTGGATTGCGCCAATATGTCGCCCTCTGCAGAAGACGATGCTGGAGCGACTGGAATGCTGGAAGGCTGCACGACCGTGAACCGGCCATTTGCGCGAGCGCCAATGCCGTCGCTGACGGTGAGACCGTAGCTGCCCGTCCGCAGATCCGTGAATTGCGGAGTGTTCGTCAAATCGGTTTGATCGAGATTGTCTTGCTGCAGAACCGGCTGGGCATTCATGTCCTGAAGCGTCACGCGATAGGGCGGATTCCCGCCCGCCCAGCAGAGTCCGAACACGCGCCTGCCGACACCGACGAGGGAGATTCCGTCGTCCAATCCCTCAATCGGCAACTGCAGTGGTCCCCCGCGCGCGCTCGGAAACGGGATTGCGCGGACACTGGTGGGTTTGGGTGGAGGTTTAGTAGCAGGCTTGTTCACGGGCGCGCTCGCTGGAGTAGACGCGGACTGCGCGTCGACGCTGGCCGGGCAGACGACTCCAGTGAACAACACGCCAGCGATGGCGCATTTGTGCCATGCAGCTTGAAGATTCATGAGACGCCCCCTCCAGCGCGCAAAGCCGCGAAGTTCAACCAGCTGCACCGCCTCAGTTGATGGTGCCGGTAGTCGTAAGGATCGTCGAGTTGCCGCGATTAAAGGTGACCAGAACGATGCCCGCCAGCAATCCGGCCGCGCCAACACCGAGCAAGATGTCCGTAGACAGGGATCTAGCCTCACTTGCACCCGCGGCGCCGCCCGGCGTCAATTCGGGGTTTGGAGCTGTTTCCGGAGCACCAGCGCCAGTTGAAGTTACGCCCCCTGACGCGGTGGCCCCACCCGATGGCTCCGGGCCTCCTTCACTTTGCGCCATTGCCTGAGGCGAATTCGCAAGCAAACTGGCAGCCGCAACCAGCGGTGCCATCCATTTCCCGTTCATGATATTCCCCCCTTCGAAGCGCCATTAGCGCCCAGTCTTGTAATCACAATAGCACGCCGTCGCTCATCGCCATAGCAGCTGTATCCATCGAGCGCCCAGAACGATCGATCCCTCCGACGGGGACTAATCTGGGTGCGCTTGCGTGTCATTTCGCGCCTCTAAGAACGGCATCGACTCGGAATTAAGCGCATTTATTCGGAACGTGGCGATCCCAGATTTTGGTTCCACCGCGTGAAAGAGGTCGAATTTTGGTGTCACTCCGTGCAGCATGCGGCTTTCACCGGGGCTCCGTCTGTGCTTAGCTGATGATGCAGCGCGGAGGGGGCTCCTATTTTGCGCATGCGAACTCATTCTATGGCGCTTCTGGCGCTCTCGCCTATTGCGCGCTCGAGCGAATGTCAGGGGGATAGTCGTTGAACAAGCGGCTGCGGATTTTTCTTTCGTCTCCCGGCGACGTAAGATCCGCACGCGAAATAGCCGCGCTGACAATAGAACGGCTGGCGCAAGATTATGGGCGTTTTTTTGTAGTTGAGCCCTATCTCTGGGAATATGAGGCGATGCTTGCCTCCGGTCACTTTCAGGACTCGATTGAGCCGCCAAGCGCATTCGACATTGTGGTGTTGATCCTGTGGTCGAGGCTCGGCACGCCTCTGCCAGAGCGGACAGCTCTTCGTGAATACCGCGGCATCGACGGTCGAACCCCCGTCACTGGAACCGAGTGGGAATACGAGGAAGCTCTGAAGGCCACCCGGGAGGTTGGGACGCCGGATCTTCTGGTCTATCGCAACCGCGAAGACGCTCGCGTGAAAAGCTGGGACATCGAGAGCCGCCAGCGGGATATCGACCAGCTGGCGGCGCTGGATCGCTTCTGGGCCAGGCATTTCGCCAACCAGGGCACATTCCTCGGCGCCTACACGGAGTTCGCGAGCAATACCGAATTCGCCGCTGCTTTTGAGAACCACCTTCGTGGTCTGATCGCAAAACGTATCACTTCGCTTACGCACGGCGGCATGGACGCAGGCGCAAATGTCTGGATGCAGGCACCGTTTCGTGGGCTGGAATCGTACGATTTCGAGCACGCGCCGATCTTCTTCGGTCAGGACGAAGCTCTGACTAAGGCGATGGTCCAGCTTGCCGCGAGCGCCGAGAGGGGAGTGGCATTCCTGCTCGTGATGGGAGCCAGCGGCTCCGGAAAATCGTCGCTGGTGAAAGCCGGCATTTTGCCGAAACTCTTCGTGCTCAGGCGCATTCCCGGGGCAGCTTTCGTGCGACGCGTCGTTTTCCGGCCCAGCGATGCGCAAGACGGCGAAGATCTCTTCGACGCGCTGGCACGCAGACTTGTGACTCAGGTTTCCCCGCAGGAGGGCGTGTCCGAACTTCTCGGGTCAGGTCAGACGCTTTCAAGCCTCGCTGCACATTTGCGCAATGCATCAGAGGCGCCGGCCTATCCCGTTGCGACCGCGCTGGGCCGGATCGCGGACGAGGCTCGGCAAAACGGTGTCATGCTGCTTCACGAAACGGCCAGGCTGGTCCTTGTGGTCGATCAGCTCGAAGAGCTGTTCACGATCGAGACGTTCGCTCCCGAGCAGAGGCGGCGATTCGTAAGTCTGCTCGCCAATCTTGCGCGTTCCGGGCATGTGTGGGTGGTCGCCACCATGCGGTCCGACTTCTGGCATCGTGCAAGCGAGGTGCCCGAACTCGTACAGCAAGCCGAAGGCGGTGGGAGGCTCGACCTCGTTCCGCCATCGATAGCCCAGATCGGACAGATGATCCGCCGTCCGGCCGAAGCTGCCGGCATCTCCTTCGAAATTCCGGAAAAAACCGAAGGGGATGATGGGTGCAAGGCGGGCGTTCCGCTGAACGAAGCCATCCTTGAGGAAATCGGCCGCGATCCGGGCACGCTGCCGCTTCTTTCCTATCTGCTCGACCAACTCTACCGCAGCGACGTGTTGGAGGGATCGGGCTCGACACTCACATATAAAACCTACGAACGGCTGGGCGGTCTCAAAGGCGCCATCGCTGCGCGGGCCGAAGCCATCCTGACCTCGCAGGCGCCGGAAGTCCGCCTGGCGCTCAGGCGGCTCCTGTTTTCGTTGGTGCAGATCAGCGTCATCGAATCCGGCACGCAGCAGATCACGGCGCGCCGCGCGCCGCTGTCCGGTTTTCCCAAAGGCTCGCCCGCGCGACGCCTACTCGAGGCATTTCTTGATCCGTCGGCAAGACTCATTATCGCCGAAGCGGGCGCCCAGGAAGAGCCCACGACTCGTGTGGCTCATGAAGCGTTGCTGACCGAATGGGGGCTCGCGCGTGAGCTTCTTGCCGAAATTGCAGGTGAACTGAAGACGCGCCGGATGGTCGAAGAACGTTTCACGCGATGGAACGAGGTCTCCGGCGCGGCGCGGGGCGCGCGCAAACTCCTGGCAACTCTGCCTCTCTCCTCCGGAGCGGGTCTCCTCGTCGCATCGGATCTCGAAGACGCGAAACGGCTATTGCGCAATCACCGCGAAAATTTGCCGGATGCGCTGGTCGACTATGTCGACCGGTCGCATGCCACCGCGCGACGCAAGCGTCGGTTCGCGATCGGCGCATTCATAACGCTTGTCGTCGTGCTTTCGGTTCTCACGTTGAGCGCGATCGTCGAGGCGATCTCGGCGCGCCACTACTCGCAGCTGATGGAAAATGCGCTGAGAACGGATCACGGTCTGGTCATCCGTGCGGAGGCGTCCGGCGACGCTTTCATGACCGGCAAGATGACGGATTCAAGGGACGTGGCGATTGCGATTTACCGAATCCGTCTGGAGCTGTCCGAACAGCTGGCGAAGTTCGATCCAAACAACCTCGACTGGAAGCACGACATAGCGGGTGGCAACGCGAGGATCGGTTTCGTGCTCGAACAGCAGAGTCATGTCCGCGACGCGCTCCCGTATTTCCAAGCTTCGCTGGCAATCTCGCAGCAGTTGGTTGCAGCAGACCCGGCGGATCCGGCCTGGCAAAGAGACCTGAACGCCGCAAAAAAGCTGCTCATTGACGCAGGTAAACAACTCGCCACCGAACGTGAAAAACCGACTGCGCCCCGGCCGTGAGATGTTTGAAGGATATCGGCCTACATGACGCAATTTGACTATATTTGAAAATGCCGGGGACCTCGCGACGCACTGTGCTAGCTAGGCAGAGGCCGCCTGCGTGTTGAGCCTCCTATCGAACCGCCGCGGTTTTCGCGGCGGCAACCGCGGCGTCGAACATTTTTGGCGTGAGAACTCCCGTGTTCGTGTTGTAACGCGAGCAATGGTAGCTCGCGACGAGGGTCAACTCCCCGTTCACATACTGGCCTCCATGTGTGAAGGGATGCTCGCGCAGGGGAATATCGAATGCCCGAAGCACGCTCTCATGCGCAATGCGTCCAAGTGTCAGCACCGCTCGCAGATTGGGCATCGCGGTGAGCTGCGCGAGCAGAAATCGCCGACAGGTTCTGATTTCCGCGGGCAGCGGCTTGTTGTTTGGAGGTACGCACCGCACTGCATTGGTGAGCGCACAATCGACGAGTTCAAACCCATCATCCGCGCGCGCGGCGTATGTGCCGCGCGCCAACCCGTAGTGGAGCAGAGACGAGTAAAGTAGTTCGCCTGCGTAGTCCCCGGTAAACGGCCGGCCGGTGCGATTGGCGCCGTGAAGGCCGGGGGCCAGGCCGACAATCAGAAGCCGGCCATTCGAATCGCCGAATGTCGGTACGGGATTGTTGAAATAGCCCGAATGCGCCGCCCGGTTCGCATTGCGAAATTCTGCGAGGCGCGGACAAAGTGGACAGTCGCGCGGCGGCTCGCAGGCACTTTCAACCGTCGACATGACGTCCGGGCGGTGCGGCGATGGAATCAGCCGGTTTGTGCGAGCTGAGCGACCTGTTGCTGAACCGATTGGCCGGCGCGCGGGCCGCCCTCGCGCATGATCAGGGGCTTCAGCTCCTCAAGCTCGATGAAATTGTCGGCCTGGCGGCGCAACTCGTCGGCGATCATGGGCGGCTGCGACCGGATCGTGGACACGACGCTGACGCGGCGCCCTTTTTTTTGTGCGGCCTCGACGAGGCGGCGAAAATCGCCGTCGCCGGAAAATATCACGATATGATCCACGGTCTCAGCCAGTTCCATCACGTCGATGGCGAGCTCGATATCCATGTTGCCCTTTACGCGCCGCCGGCCTTGGCTGTCCGTAAATTCCTTGAGGGGCTTGGTGACGACCGAGAAACCATTGTAGTCGAGCCAATCGACGAGCGGGCGCAACGGCGAGAATTCTTGGTCTTCCGCGACGGCCGTGTAATAGAAGGCTCGCACGAGCACGCCCTTGCGGGCGAACAACTCGAGCAGGCGCTTGTAGTCGATGTCAAAGGCGAGACCTTTTGCGGCGCCGTAGAGATTGGCACCGTCAATAAATAATGCGAGTTTTTCCTGGGGGTAGAACAACATCCCAATTTCTCCTGTTGCCAATGAGCCAAGTCACAATCAATCAGCCCCCGGAACCGTTCTATGATATTCGGGAGCCGGTGCAAGTGCTTGACCTCGAATTCAAATGATTTTGATAGCGCTCGGCGCCAATCTCCCATCACCTTCCGGCCCTCCCCGAGCAACTCTGGAGGAGGCGCTGCTGGAGTTGCAACGAAGGAATATTTCCGTTCTCGCGACGTCGAATTTCTATCAAAGCCGCGCTTGGCCGGATCCTCGCGATCCCTTCTTCGTCAATGCGGTCGCGCAGATTGAGGCGAAACGAACCCCGAGGGAACTCCTGGCTCTGATGCGCGAGATCGAAATCATGTTCGGCCGGACGATCCAGCGGAGAAACGCACCGCGAACGCTTGACCTCGATCTTCTGGACTTCAATGGGTTGGTCGACAAGGAGCCACCGATATTGCCGCATCCCCGTCTTAATGAGCGGGCTTTCGTGCTCGTGCCGTTGTCCGATGTCGCACCGGACTGGCGCCATCCTGTCTCAGCACTCAGCGTGAGCGCTCTCATCGCTGCCTTGCCCCCCGAAGCGGCGGCGCTTACGAAGCTGGCCTGATTTGCCGAACTGGATATGCGATGGGTTGGCACGCGCTCGCGCCCTACCTGGTGCCATTGCTGGTAGCGGCAATCCTCTTGCGTCGCGTCATGCGGGTTCAAAAGCCGCGCACCATTCGGGTGGAACGGCTGTGGATATTTCCGGCGCTTCTTTTGGCGGCGACCATGTTGTCGCTGGGACGGGAAAAGTTTCCCGGCATCTGGATTCTTGCGCTGTTCCTGGCCTCGGCCGGTTTGGGCGCTGCGATTGGCTGGTTCCGGGTCCACACGCTCGAATTCAGCCTGGACGCGGAGAGCGGTGCTGTTTCCGCGCGCGCCACGCGCCTCGGTGCGCTGCTGATATTCGGTCTGATTGCATTGCGGTACGGAGCCGAGCTTGCACTCAAGAAGCTCGGATTGAACGCCGGCGCGAATCTCGTTCACGCGTCTGACGCCATGCTCATATTTTCGACTTCGATGCTTGTGGCGCGAGGCATCCACACCTGGATCCGTGCGCGCGCTCTTCTGGACGTCAACAGGTTGTCCGTAGCCAGGAGCGCCTCGGGACTCGAGGATCGCGGCGGATAACCCCCCGAACCGGAGCTTGCGCGACCGCGGCGCCTTCTATATTTTCCCCGGCTCGCTTAAAGCCCCGAACTCTGCCAAAGGAGCCGAAATGGCCCGCGTTACCGTTGAGGATTGTGTCGACAAGGTCCCCAATCGCTTCGATCTGGTGCTCTATTCGGCTTATCGCGCGCGGCAGCTTTCGGGTGGTGCGGACCCTCTGGTCGATCGCGACCGGGACAAAAATCCGGTTGTGGCGCTGCGGGAAATCGCGGCCAAGTCTCTCAAGCCCGATGAAGTGAGGGACGAGTATATAAGGAGTCTCCAAAAGCACGCCGAAGTGGATGAACCTGAGGGGACGTCCGGCGACGAGGATTCAGGCCGCGAAGATACCCAGTACCGTCAGGTTACGGAGGAAGAGCTCCTGCGAGCCTTGACGACCGAGGCTCAGAGGCGGGCAGAGCCGCAGCCCGAGGAGCCGGCTGACTACGAGGAATAGCGCTTCGAACCCACTGGCGCCCTGCAGCCTGGCCCCAGGCCATTTTTCCCATCTCGCCCTTTGTGCGCTCGATTCCTATATCATGGGTTGAATGAGCGCTTCTTCCGGCACTTCCGTCGCTGACGGACTAAATTCGGTCGCCCCTCCTCCAGTGCCCGCAGCGGCGCCGCAGGACGGCCACCGCAGGCTGATGCGGCAGGCCGAACTGGTGGAGCGCGTCAAGGCGTACGACCCAGAGGCAGATGAAGCGCTGCTCAACAAGGCTTACGCCTATGCCATGACGGCACATGGCGAGCAGTTCCGTGCTTCTGGCGATCCCTACTTCGCACACCCGCTGGAGGTGGCGGCTATCCTGACCGAGCTCAAGCTCGACGTGCCCACCATCGTGACCGCGCTCCTGCATGACACCATCGAAGACACTCACGTTACCTATGAGGATGTGAAGCGCCAGTTCGGTAAGGACATTGCCGAACTCGTCGATGGGGTAACCAAACTTTCCAAACTGGAATCATTCTCCGAACGCACCCGGCAGGCTGAGAATTTCCGCAAGCTGATGCTGGCGATGTCGAATGATATCCGGGTGCTGCTCGTCAAGCTTGCCGACCGCCTGCACAACATGCGGACGCTCCATCATATCCAGGACGTGGAAAAGCGCCGCCGCATCGCCCAGGAGACATTGGACATCTACGCTCCCCTGGCGGGCCGCATCGGAATGCAGAATTTGCGGGAGGAAGTCGAGGATTTGGCTTTTGCGGAGCTCAATCCGGAAGCCCGCAGTTCGATCGTGACCAGGCTTGCGCGTCTCGACGCACAATCAGGCGAGCGCATCGGACGGATTGCCAACCAGCTGAGGCGCGGTCTGGCGCGTCACGGCGTTGATGCGGTCATTCATGGACGCGCGAAACGTCCTTATTCCATATGGCGCAAGCTCAAGGACAAGCAACTCAATTTCGAGGCGCTGTCGGACATCTTCGGCTTCCGGGTCATCGTCCGAACCGAGGAAGACTGCTATCGCGCACTCGGCGTGCTGCACACGAACTGGCATATGATACCCGAGCGTTTCAAGGATTTCGTTTCGAATCCCAAGGTCAACGGGTATCGGTCCATCCACACCACTGTTATCGGTCCCGAGCAGCAGCGGGTCGAAGTGCAAATCCGCACCGAAAAAATGCATGACGTGGCGGAGCGTGGCGTTGCCGCGCATTGGCGCTATCGCGAGCACGTCGATGAACAGGATACGGCGGCCGCCAATGCCTACAAATGGCTCCGCGACATGGTGGAACTGCTCGAAAAGGGCGATTCACCTGAGGAATTTCTCGAACATTCGCGCCTGCACATGTACCAGGATCAGGTATTCTGTTTCACGCCAAAGGGTGATCTGATCTCGCTGCCGCGCGGCGCCACGCCGATCGACTTTGCCTATGCGGTGCACACCGATCTGGGACACTCGACGGTCGGCGCGAAAGTGAATGGCGCGCACGTGCCGCTCCACACCCCTCTCCAGAATGGCGACCAGGTCGAAATCATTCGCACCAAGGAACAGACGCCTTCGCCTCTGTGGGAACAATTTGTGGTCACCGGGCGCGCGCGTGCTGAAATCCGCCGATTTCTCCGCCATGCCAGGCGCGACGAACATGCAAGCCTCGGGCGGAAGATTCTGGAGAAGGCGTTTGCGGACGAGAACGTCGAGCTGACACGTAAGGCCATCGACGAAGTTGCGAAGAAGCTTCGCCTCCCACGCTCCGATGACGTCTATGCCCAGGTCGGCCGCGGCGCCCTTCGCGCAGACGATGTGCTGCATGCCGTGTTCCCCGAGATACGGCGCAACCCGGCGCGCGCCAAACGAACGGCAACGCGCGACCGGAAGGCCATTTCGATCAAAGGATTGACGGAAGGCATCTCCTATCGGCTTGGCGAATGCTGCCATCCTCTGCCCGGAGATCGCATTGTGGGGCTGATGATTCCCGGGGAAGGCGCCGTCATCCACACGATCGATTGCGGAGAACTGGAACAGGCGCAAACAAGCATGAACGACTGGCTGGACGTGCGCTGGGACGTCCATTCCGCCGAGTCAGGAAATTTCGTCGCCCGCGTGCGTGTTCGAGTGAAGAATTCTCCCGGTTCCCTTGCGGTTCTCGCGAGCGTGATAGGCAGCAACGGCGGCAACATCTTCAATCTGAAAGTTGCCAGCCGCAATCCGCTGTTTTTCGAATTCCTGATCGATATCGAGGTCCGCGACGTCGCGCATCTACAGAACATACTCGGCGCTCTGCGGGTAAATGCCGCTGTCGAGTCGGTGGATCGGGTGCGCGGGCCGCAAGAAAGCGCCGTGGCATGAGCCGTCTCCGTCTGGGCGTCAACATCGATCACGTAGCCACCATCCGCAATGCGCGCGGCGGCAGACATCCGGACCCCGTAAGGGCGGCGAAGGCCGCACTGCACGCAGGCGCTGACGGGATCACCGCCCATTTGAGGGAAGATCGCAGGCATATTTCCGATCAGGATATTGAACGGCTCAGGCACGAAATTCCCTTGCCGCTCAATCTGGAGATGGCGGCCACGCCGGAAATGGAGGAAATTGCCCTGCGTCACCGGCCTCATGCGGCCTGCATCGTTCCGGAAAAACGCGAGGAACGCACGACGGAAGGCGGCATCGACGCCGCCGGTCAACACGACCGCTTGAAAGACGTCGTGCGCAAGCTTGCGGACGCGAAGATTCGCGTTTCGCTGTTCATAGAGCCCGAATTGCGCCAGATCGAGGCGGCCAGTTCGATGGGTGCTCCCGTCATCGAGTTGCACACAGGTGCCTATTGCGAAGCTGCCGCGAGCGCAGATGCCTATGAACGGGACAGCCAGTTCGATCGCATTCGCCGGGGAGCGGAATATGGTGCTTCGCTGGGCCTGGAAATCCATGCGGGACACGGTCTGGGTTACGAGACCGTAGCGCCCGTTGCCGCACTCGGCGAAATCCGGGAACTTAACATCGGACACTTTCTGGTCGGCGAAGCTATCTTTTCGGGCCTCGAAGCGGCAATCCGGCGCATGCGCGCGCTCATGGACGAAGCGCGGGCAAATACCGAAAGGCGCTTTACGGCATGATCCTGGGCATCGGGTCCGACCTCATCGACATCCGGAGAGTCGAGAAAAGCATCGAGCGATTCGGCGAACGTTTTCTCGGCCGCGTCTTTACGGACATCGAGCGCGCCAAATCGGACCGGCGTGCACAGCGAAGCGCAAGCTATGCGAAACGTTTCGCCGCGAAGGAAGCCTGCGCGAAGGCTCTCGGAACCGGATTGCGCAAAGGTGTGTTCTGGCGCGACATGGGAGTCGTCAATCTTCCCGGCGGCAAGCCTGGCATGAAGCTCACGGGCGGCGCGCTTGCGCGGTTGAGAGAATTGACCCCGGCAGCACATTGCGCCCAGATCGATCTGTCGATCACCGACGATTTTCCGCTGGCGCAGGCTATCGTGGTCATTTCCGCAGTGGCCTCCTCGCCGCAACAGGAACCGAAAGCTTTCCCGAATCAGAGTGCCGCTTGACGCGGCTCGAATTATTCGCTTCTCCAACACCGGAACCCTGGATATGTCGAACGTGCCTGAAATCAACGACGCAACTGAGACGCGGGCAGAAAATCCTGGCGCTCCGGTTCAAGGCGGGAGCAAAGCCACCCCGCCGACGGCGTCGACCGCGAAGGCGCCCCCCGCAAAGCAGAAGGCTGATGGCGAATCGTGGATCGAAACGGTCAAGACGATCGTCTATGCGCTGCTAATTGCGCTTGTGATCCGTACCTTCCTGTTTCAGCCATTCAATATTCCGTCCGGCTCGATGGAGAACACCCTTCTGGTGGGCGATTACCTCTTCGTCGAGAAATTTGCCTACGGCTATAGCCGGTATTCGTTTCCGTTCGGATTTCCGCCGTTGTCAGGGCGCATATTCGGAACCGGGCCGCAACGCGGGGACGTTGTCGTGTTCAAAATGCCGAATGCTGATTCGCCCGACTATATGAAGGACTTCATCAAGCGTGTCATCGGCGTGCCCGGCGACCGCGTTCAGATGGTCCATGGACAAGTCTATTTGAATGGAAAGCCCGTGCCAAAGCTGCGCGCCGCTGATTATATCGAGAGCGATCCGTATGGCGGGGTAAACAATGTGCCGCGCTATCGTGAAGTGCTCCCCGGCGGGAAGAGTTACTATGTGCTCGACCGTATTCCCGAAGGCCCGAGCGACAACACGCCCGTCTATGTGGTGCCGCCCCGCCATTACTTCATGATGGGCGACAATCGCGACAATTCCGCCGACAGCCGCGCCGATGTAGGCTACGTGCCTGCCGAGAATATCGAGGGAAAAGCCGTGCTGATCTTTTTCTCCACAGATGGCAGCGCGCAGTGGTGGGAGCTGTGGAAATGGCCCTGGTCGATACGCTACGACCGCCTGCTTACCGTCATTGACTGAGCCGCTACGATTTTCCGGGCTGGAAGAAAGGCTCGGCCATGTCTTCAGGGACGGGAAACTCCTCGAGCGCGCGCTGACGCATGCCAGCGCCAGCTCGGAGGCTTCCTACGAACGTCTGGAATTTCTCGGGGACCGCGTGCTGGGTCTCGTCGTCGCCGAGATGCTGTTCGGCGCCTTTCCGGAGGACTCCGAGGGCATGCTGGCGCTGAAATACAATGCCCTGGTTCGCGGCGAGACATGTGCAACTGTGGCGGAGGCGGCGGGGCTTTCCGAACATGTCGTGCTCGCCGCCTCCGAGGCAGCCAGCGGAGGACGCCGAAAGACCGCCATTCTTGGTGGCGTGTGCGAAGCCGTGATCGCGGCGCTGTATCTCGACGCCGGATTTGAAACGGCCAGCGCCTTTGTCCAGCGCCACTGGGCGCCCGCCTTTGCCGAGCTCGGTGCGGACATGCGCGATCCCAAGACAATGCTGCAGGAATGGGCACAGTCGCGCTCGCGCGCGTCGCGCGGGGCGCCGGTTTACCGAATCGTCAAGCGCGACGGGCCCGATCACGCACCGCACTTCGTCGTGGAAGTGAGCGTGGCAGGGGAGAGCGCAGTGTTGGGAGAGGGCAAATCCAAACGCGAGGCCCAGCAGGCAGCTGCAAAGGCCCTGCTCGAGCGCATGGCGCGCGGGCAGACATGAGCGGAGTGTCCCGCTGCGGCTTCGTTGCGGTGATCGGCGCGCCCAACGCGGGCAAGTCGACGCTCGTCAACAAACTCGTTCGCTCTAAAGTATCGATCGTGACGCCGAAAGTGCAGACGACTCGCATGCGCATTCGCGGCATTTCGATCGAAGGCGATGTGCAGATCATCTTTGTCGACACGCCGGGAATTTTTCGTCCGCGGCGGCTTCTGGATCGCGCGATGGTACGGGCGGCATGGAGCGGCGCGGGTGAAGCGGACGCGGTGTTGCTCCTCGTGGACGCGCCAGCGGCCGCGCGTGAACGCGGGACGGCGCTTGCCGATGCGCTGTCAATCGTCGAAGGATTGCGCAAATCCGGCCGCAAAAACGCTGCACTTGCGCTGAACAAGATTGATGCGGTTGCACGCGCGCAACTTCTGCCGCTTGCCGAAAAGCTCCACGATCCGAACATTTTCGAGCGCGTATTCATGATCTCTGCTCTCAACGGCGGCGGTCTGGCGGAAGTGCGGGACTGGTGTACTGCAAGGATGCCGAAAGGGCCCTGGCACTATCCGCCGGACCAGTCAGCCGACGTTCCATCCAAGCTGCTTGCCGCGGAAATAACGCGCGAGAAACTCTATTTCCGGCTCCACGAGGAACTTCCGTACGCGACGGCAGTCGAACCGGAGAGCTGGACGGAACTCAAGGATGGATCGTTACGCATAGGTCAGACCATCTATGTGGAACGCGAGAGCCAGAAGCCGATCATGCTGGGCAAGGGCGGGGCCACCCTTAAGGCAATCGGCGCCGCCGCCCGGCAGGAATTGGAGGTCGTGTTCAACCGGCGCGTGCATCTTTTTTTGTTCGTCAAGGTGCGCAAAGGGTGGGCCGAGGATCGCATGCACCTTCAGGCAATCGGTCTCGACGATCCGGAGGAATGAGTGCCGGCGCATGGAATGGAGTGACGACGCCATCGTATTGGCAGCGCGCCGCTATGGAGATAGCGGGGCGATTCTCGAAACACTGACGCGTGGCCACGGGCGTCATCTGGGTCTCGTGCGCGGTGGCGCATCGAGAAGGCTCAAATCTTTCCTGTTGCCCGGCAATACACTCAGCGTGGTGTGGCGTGCGCGGCTCGCGGAACATCTGGGAGGATTTACGGTCGAATTGCACACGGAGCGGGCGGGAACACTCCTTGAGCGGCGCGAAGCGCTGATTGGGCTCAATGCGTTTGCGGAGATCGCGCGCGCCGTCCTGCCCGAGCGCGAGCCGCACGAGTCGCTGTTCCAGGCGGCGGAGATTCTCCTGGACGCGATCGCCACAGGCGAGTTTGCGCATTGGGGACCCCTTCACGCGCGCTGGGAGCAGGGTGTCCTCGATGCTCTCGGTTTCGGACTCGATCTCACGCAATGCGCCGCCACGGGCGCAACAGAGGACCTTTGCTACGTTTCACCGAAATCCGGTCGCGCGGTGTCGCGCCGGGCGGGCGCGCCATATCCAGGCCGCCTGCTCGAATTACCGGCCTTTCTTGCCGATCGAAGAAGCGGTTCGGCAACTTCGGCAGAGACCGCGGCGGCGCTGCGGCTGACCGGTTATTTTCTGCGGGAGCGGGTGCTGGGTCCGCATGATCGTCAGATTCCGCCGGCGCGCCTGCGTCTGGATGAACTCGCGGCCCGCGAATCGGCGTAAATCTTCAAATCAGGACCGCAAATGGGCGACATGCCGAATCCCGACGACATCAGGGCTGCGCCTTTGAACAAGGCGTTGAGCGAACGATATCTGGCCTATGCCCTGTCAACCATCACGCAGCGTGCGCTTCCGGATGTGCGTGACGGGCTGAAGCCGGTTCACCGCCGGCTGCTTCACGCCATGCGCGAACTGGGTTTGAACCCGCCGGCGGGGTTCAAAAAATGTGCGCGGGTTGTCGGCGATGTCATCGGACGCTTCCATCCGCATGGCGACCAGGCAGTCTATGACGCGCTGGTGCGCCTCGCGCAGGATTTCGCCGTGCGCTATCCGCTGATCGAGGGACAAGGCAATTTCGGGAACGTCGATGGCGATAACCCGGCGGCAATGCGCTACACGGAAAGCCGCCTCACCGCCGTCGCGCAAGCGCTCCTTGAAGGCCTCGACGAGGACGCGGTCGATTTTCGCGCGACTTATGACGGAGAGGATCGCGAGCCCGTCGTTCTGCCGGCGGCCTTTCCAAATCTGCTGGCCAATGGCGCAAGCGGGATCGCCGTTGGAATGGCGACCTCGATCCCTCCCCACAACGCCGGGGAGATTTGCGCCGCGCTCACGGCGCTTGTGGAAAATCCCGCACTCACCGATGCGAAGATCCTCAAATACATAAAAGGACCGGATTTTCCCACCGGCGGCATCATCGTCGATGAGCGAGCCGCGATCGCCGAGGCCTATCGCACGGGCCGGGGAAGTTTTCGCGTGCGCGGGCGCTGGAAACGAATCGAAGGCGGACGGGGAAGTTATCAGATCATCGTCGATCAGGTGCCATACCAGATTCAGAAGGCCAGGCTGATCGAGCGGATTGCCGAACTGATCGAGCAGAAGAAACTTTCACTGCTCGAAGACGTGCGCGACGAATCGACCGACGAGATTCGCATCGTGCTGACGCCGAAGAACCGCGGCGTCGATGCGGAACTGCTGATGGAACAGCTGTTCCGCCTCACCGACCTTGAATCGCGCGTCGCGCTCAACATGAATGTGCTCGAAGGCGGACTGGTGCCGCGCGTGATGAGCCTGCGCGACGTGCTGCTTGCCTTCCTCGCCCATCGCCGCGACGTGCTCAGGCGCCGAACCCGGCATCGTCTCGAGAAAATCGCAATCCGGCTCGAGGTACTTGCGGGATATCTGGCGGTCTACCTCAATCTCGACAGGGTGATCAAAATCATCCGCAATGAGGACGAGCCGAAGCCGAAGCTGATGAAGGCGTTCGGGCTCAGCGAGCTGCAGGCAGAGGCCATCCTGAACATGCGCCTGCGCTCTCTGCGAAAACTCGAAGAGACCGAGATCAGAACCGAGCATGCCAGTCTTGCGGGCGAGCAAAAGGATCTCGGAAAGCTTCTGGCGTCGGAAAAGCTGCAGGCCACGCGCATGCTCGAGGAAATTCGCGCAATCGATGAAAGGTTCGGGTCCAAGACCCAGATCGGTCGGCGGCGGACGACATTTTCAGCGCCGCCGGAGATTGCCGCCGAAGCCGACGCGATCGAAGCAATGGTCGAGCGCGAACCGATCACGGTCGCCTGTTCCGAGAAGGGTTGGCTGCGTGCCTTCAAAGGTCACCAGGAACCAAGCGACGCGATCAAATATCGCGAGGGCGATCGGGAACGTTTCTGGCTGCATGCCGAGACTACTGACAGGCTGATGCTCTTCGCCACCGACGGTCGGTTCTTCACGCTCGACTGCGCGAAACTGCCGGGCGGACGCGGAAACGGCGAAGCCATCCGCAGCTTCATCGACTTGCCGCCGGACGCGGACATCGTATCGATGTTTGTCCACCGCGACGGGCGCAAGCTTCTGCTCGCTTCGACGTCCGGGCATGGTTTTGTAACCGCAGAAGACGATGCCGTGGCGTTGCGGCGATCCGGCAAGCAGGCGATGGCCGTGCCGTCTGGAATCGAAGCCGCCGTCTGTGCCTTCGTCGAAGGCGACTGCGTTGCCGTCATCGGGGAGAACCGCAAGCTGCTCGTGTTTGCTATCGGCGAGGTTCCGGAGCTCGCGCGCGGGCGCGGCGTCATTCTCCAGCGTTACAAGGATGGACATCTGCTCGACGCGACGAGCTTCGTCTGGAAAGAGGGGTTGCGCGATGTCAACGGCCGCACCTGGACGGCGGCCGAACTCAAGGATTGGCGCGGCGCCCGCGCACAAGCCGGCCGCCTGGCGCCACGCGGCTTCGCGCGATCGGGCAAATTTGGATAGATTTCAGAAAATGGGCGCTGCTCTGGACAAGATAGCGTCGCAGTCGATTTTTGCCGCAAGCGCACCGTATGCATAGCCGCGCCGTTCCGCGAGCCTCGTGGCGCAAAAGGCATCAGCCATTGCCGCCGGCCCATGGCGGGCAAGAATCGAGCCCTGGAGGGCGAGCGCCATGTCTTCCACAAGCCGCCGCGCATCCGCTTCGCCCGCCGGCTGAACGAGTCGATCCCGGACACTTTCGACCGCAGCGTCGAGCGAGGCGCAGAAACCGGGCGCGGCTTCGATCTCGTTCACGAATGCAGCCACGCTTTCCGGCTCGCGAGCCATTGCCCGCAGCACATCGAGGCAGATGACGTTGCCCGATCCTTCCCAGATCGAATTGAGCGGAGACTGCCGGAACAGTCGCGGCATCACGTTTTCCTCGACGTAACCCATGCCGCCATGCACTTCCATCGCCTCATAAATAAAGTTCACGACGCGCTTGTTGAGCCAGTATTTTGCAACCGGTGTGGCGATGCGCGAAAATGCGGCGGCCATGGCACTTGTCTTCGCCTCGTCGAAGCTTCTTGCAACGCGGAAGGCGAGCGCCGTCGCCGCCTCCGATTCGACCGCCATGTCGGCCAGTAGCACGCGCATTGCCGGTTGATCGATCAGCTTCTTCTGGAACGCCATGCGGTGTTCGGCGTGCCAGAGCGCATTTGCGAGCGCCTGGCGCATATAGGCAGCAGGCGCGATCGTGCAATCGAGCCTTGTGTGTTGCACCATTTCAATGATCGTGCGCACGCCGCGGCCCGGCTCGCCCACCATCAGCGCATAGGCGCCGCGATATTCGATCTCCGATGAGGCATTGGCGCGATCGCCCAACTTGTCCTTCAGCCGAAGGATATCGATCGAGTTCCGCTCGCCATCCGGCGTCCAACGCGGCGCGAGAAAGCAGCTGAGTCCTTCATCGGAGTACGCAAGCGTCAGGAAGGCATCGCACATGGGAGCAGAGCAGAACCATTTGTGCCCCATGAGACGATAGGCTTGGCCCGGACCAGCGCTGCCGATCGCGGAGGCGCGGGTGGTGTTGGCGCGCACATCCGAGCCGCCCTGTTTTTCCGTCATGGCCATTCCAATTGTGACCCCGGCCTTGGCTGCCGCCGGCTGGGACGACGAATCGTATTGCGAGGCAAGAATTCGAGGCAGCCACTGCGCTGCGATGTCCGGCTGGTGGCGCAGCGCCGCTACGGAAGCATAGGTCATCGTCATGGGGCAGCAGACGCCAGGCTCGATCTGCGCCATGAGGAACTCGAGGCCCGCGTGCAACACGTGACCGGCGTCGGCGCCGCTCCAGGCCGCACTTGCGACACCGGCCTCCAAACCGAGCTTCATGAGCGCGTGATAGGCCGGATGAAATTCGACCTCATCGATTCTTCGGCCGTAACGGTCGAAGCTTTTCAGTCGGGGCGAGAATTGATTGGCCTGCATCGCAAATTCTGCGACCTCCGCCGAGCCGGCACGGGCGCCAAACAGCGCAAGCCGGTCCAGATGAGCGCGTCCGCCCGCGTGGGTGATCGCGTCCACCAACGCCAGGTCCGACTCGAAAAGGTTCACATTCTCGAAGGGCGGCGGCTGGTTGGTCACCTCATGTGTCTCGAGATGCTGCCGGGGGCGGAGCGGGCTCATGCGGTCCTCCTCTGGATCAATTGACCCCGTTCGAAATCAGGCAGGAAGGTTCGAAGGTAACGAATTTACGAATAAACTGTTGATTAGATCCCCGGAATCTGGCGAATATGTTAAGGGTTGCTTAATAATCGGCGCGGGGCTGCGGCCCGTTGGCCGGGGCGTGCGGGCAGATGTCGGCACTGAGACAACTGAGCGGAATTTATGTTGCGGCGGCATCGTTTTATGGTGTCGTGGCCATACTTTCCTTGCATCCCGGGATAACCGAATCCGCCGATCTTGCGACTCGTGACTTCACCGCACGGACTGCGGTCGCCGCGAATGCGGTCGATGTTGCGCTTGCGGGTTCGGAGCGGACGTTGGCTATCAGGGGAGCGGCTGCATTCGAGTACGCGCTGGAAATGAAGCGGGCTCTCGCGAAAACCTGGTCCCTGGGTATTGGCGTGTCTGCGGTGGTCGTCCGGCTCGATTTGACGGCACCTTCGCAAGAGGTGTCCCGGTCGGCAGCGCGTTCCAGAGTTCGCGAGGGGTCAAACAAGCCGGCGCCCGGCATCGCTGAAGTTGTTGCATCGGGCGAAAAAGGGCCGCAATTCCCGACCTCACCCGCGCCGCGCGCAGCCGATCTCGTGCGCGTCAAGGAGCGCCTGAAGGACAGTCTCACGCGCGAACTTTACGGCAATTTCGAGCTGTTTCTTTATGTGAGCAAGGCGGTGCGCGGTCCGTGGGCGCAGCGCATGTACGTGTTCCAAAAGAACGCCCGATCAGACGACCTTGCGCTGCTCTATAATTGGCCGGTGTCGACGGGACGTGAGCGCATCGAATACAATTCGGAAGGCCGCAGGCTGCCAAGCTATACGCCGGCAGGCTACTACGAGCTCGATCCTCGTCGCTCCTACAGGCATCACTTCTCGCTCCAATGGCACCAGCCCATGCCGTACGCGATGTTTTTCAACTGGGTGAAGAGCGGAATGGCAACTGGCCTCGCGATACACGGCGCGACGGGAAGGGATGTCGCCCTGCTTGGTTCGCGTGCGAGTGCGGGATGCGTACGCCTCGCGCCGCAGGCAGCCCGCACATTGTTCACCCTGATACGCGCGCAGTATCGCGGTCTCGCGCCACGTTTTGCGATCGACAGGCGCAGCGGCACGATGAGCAATGATGGAACAATTTTGCACGATGCGAACGGCCGACCGAATTTTGCCGAAGGATATAAAGTCCTTGTTTTCATCGAAAACTATGGCGGCGCGAACGAGGTCGCCGCGCTCTATTGAGGGCCGGCGTCGCCGCTCATGCGTGCCCGGTGATAAGCCAGAGAAGAATGATGATCGGGATCGGCACTCCGATCAGCCACAACAGACACGAGCGCATTTTGTCCTCCTCACGGTGGGATCGCAGTTGCATCCGCCGCAGCGTGGCCCCGCCGACATTCGTAAAGCGCGATAGCCGCCGCGTTGGAAACGTTCAGGCTCTCCATATGGCGTCCGACGGAGATGAATGCGGACGTATCGCAATTCTCATGCACCAGGCGCCGAAGACCGGCGCCTTCGGAGCCAAGCACAAGACACACGTCGCCACCGGCGACTGCGCTGGCGAGAGACTGATCGGCGTCGCCGGTAAGCGCGACGCGCCAGAAGCCGGCTGCACCCAGCTGTTGCAGTGTCCGCGCGATATTGACGACCGTCAGATACGGCACAAGTTCAAGGCCTCCCGACGCCGCCTTGGCGAGCGCGCCGGACTCGGGCGGGGCGTGCCGGTCCTGCACAATCACGGCTGAAGCTTCGAACGCAGCGGCGGAGCGCAGAATGGCTCCTACATTCTGTGGGTCGGCAATCTGGTCGAGCACGACAACGATTTTCCGCCCTGAGCCGCCGACGATATCGTCGAGGCGGCGGCGGGGCAGCGGCTCGCAGCATAGGGCAGCTCCCTGGTGCACAGCGCCTTGCGGCAGGAGGCGCGAGACTTGCGCGGTATCAGCCGCGGTAACAACCTCGACGCGCCGGAGCAGGTTTGCACCGATTGTCTGTGCCGCTCGCTCCGTAAGTACACACCGGCGGCTTGTTCTCAACGGGTTGGCAAGTGCGGCCGTTACGGCATGCAGACCGTAGAGCCACAGGCCTCGAGAATCAGTAGGATGGCGGCTTCCTGTCCGTGGTCTTTTCATGAACCCTATTCAGCCCGCTCAATTCCGAAAGCGAAAGTGGCGCAAACGGCAAATTTCAGTGAAGTAAGCCGGGGACGAAGACTTCGTCGATTCTATTGACACATTGGGGCGTTTGGCTGATATCCGCGCGCCGCGGCTCTGCAGCCTCGGAATTCCGTCATTGGGGGAATGTCCCGAGCGGCAAAGGGGGCGGACTGTAAATCCGCTGGCTAAGCCTTCGTAGGTTCGAGTCCTACTTCCCCCACCACGCTTCGCCCTACGGGCACGCGTGGCGCAGCCATGCGTAGCCCGTAGGGCGAAGCGTGTCCGGCGTAGCTTGAGCGAAGCGAAAGCGAAGACGGACCGGAGCGGTACCGTGTGGTATGTCTACATTATCCGCAGCCAAGCTTCTCCAGGGCAGGAATATGCCGGCGCGACCGCCGATCTGAGACGGCGATTGGCGACCACAATGCAGGTAAATCGGCGCATACCGCCAAATACGTTCCATGGGAGCTCGCTTGGTATTCAGCTTTTTTGGACAAGTACAAGGCGCTGGCATTCGAGAGGTATTTGAAATCGCATTCCGGCAGGGCCTTCGCAAAAAAGCGGTTATGACCACGCTTCGGCCCCGATGCCCCGTCCCCAGCTTGGCAAGCCACCCGTTTTCTGATTTCTGACTTCTGGTTTTCCGATTTCTGCGCGTCTCGCGCGGCTGCGGGTGTAGCTCAATGGTAGAGCAACAGCCTTCCAAGCTGATGACGAGGGTTCGATTCCCTTCACCCGCTCCATTCATTGAAAAAGCGCGAACGCGCGGCCGATAGACTGGTGCTCGCGCGCGGCGCGGTCGAGCCACAATAGGCCGCGGTGAATTTCATCCGCGTGCAGTCTCCGCCCCTGGTCAAGCACGGACCGGCGCAGCTGCGGGTCATAGGAAAATTCCGGAGCCTTTGAGTAAGTCATCATTTCGGGGCCTGACAGGATCGCGGCAATCTCCCGCGCATCGGCGGCGGCATTGAAATGCCCGAACACGGGCTCGAGCGAGCCATGCGGTTCGGCGAGAAAGCGTTCAAAATCGAGGACGCGGACACGCGCGCTGGCCTGCTCTGCGGCTTCCGCGAGCGCCGACGCTTCGCAGGCCCAGCCGAGCGCTGCGACTTCTCCTTCGCTCAGATCGCCAAGCCGCCAATTGCCCCCCACGCGCTTTTGGAGGCGCGCCAGGCGCAATGGCGCCAGCATCCTCGCCTCGACGGGTGAATTCGCGCCGCCAAATATCGTAGCGAGATAGATCTCGGGCGAAACCCCGATCAGGAGGGCCTTGGGAGAATAGGCGCGGCCAAGCAGTTGGGCGGCAATTTCCGAGACGAAGCTCGTCGTTTTCACGAGCGCTCGTGCGCCGGGATTGAATGTGCGCGACCACAATTTGAGACACGCCGGGAGGTATGTTTCGCGCCGCGTCGCATCCGGCATCTGCGCAATCATTCGCAGGATCTGGGGCTCGCGCAGCGAGAAGAGCGCAGGGTGTTTTCCCAGCAGCCGCGACAGCAAAGTCGAGCCCGCATGGCCAATGTGAAAAATAAAGTGGCAGGTCTCGCCGAGACCAGCCTCCCCTACGGCTCGCGCGAGTTGCTGCCACGCCAGGTCGCGGCCGGGTCGGGCAATACGGTCGTCCAGAAAACTCGCGTTCTGGTAGTCCGCGCGGCTCAGGCGCAGAAGCGTCACCACGTCGCGGCGCAGATCGAGTGCGTGCGGAAACAGCTCGGGGGAATTGGCGAGGGAAGTGGCCAGCGGATTCATGGCAGGTTCGTCTGGGGCTGGTGGGTCCGAAACAGGCGCGGCTTAGCACACCCGGGGCCCCGTTCTTTCCCCTGTCTTCCGGGAGCTGCAGGATGACCTGTCAAACCGTGGTATGGCTCCAAATTGTGGCCGCTCGCTGCTTGCATGCCCCGGATTCGGCTGGTAAACACCCCGTTCCCCGGCGAAAGCCGTGACCCGCGCTGGCGAGCAAGTCGCTCTCCGGCGCGTTGGCTTTTGCCTGAAGGAGTGTAGCTCAGTTGGTAGAGCGGCGGTCTCCAAAACCGTAGGCCGGGGGTTCGAGTCCCTCCACTCCTGCCAAGTGACACAAAACAGGAATTCATCGTTGGCTGAGGCGACCAAAAAGACTGCCGACACGACCGGCAAGGACGTGCCCGTTTTGCGGCGGAGCGGAGCGTTCCAGTTCTTTCGCGAAGTTCAGCGGGAGACGTCGAAGGTCACCTGGCCAACCTGGAAGGAGACCTGGCTGACCACTGTGATGGTGTTCATCATGGTCGGGCTGATGATGATGTTTTTTTTCCTCGTCGATTGGCTTCTCGCTTTCGGGGAGCGTTGGCTGATCGGAGCCCTGCAATAGGCGCAGGGACACGAAGGAAACATGAGAATGATGGTCGAAGCGAGCACGATTCCGCACTCCGATGCCAAATGGTACATCGTCCACACCTACTCGAATTTCGAGAAGAAGGTGTCGGAGGAGATCAAGCGGCAGGCCCAGATTCAGGGTCTCTCCGACCTGGTCGAAGAAGTTCTCGTGCCAACCGAAGAAGTGATCGAGATTCGCCGCGGACAAAAGCACAATGCCGAACGGAAATTTCTGCCTGGTTATGTGCTCGTCCGCGCAAAACTGACCGACGAGGCTTACCACCTGATCAAGAACGTGGCGAAAGTGACGGGCTTTCTTGGTCAGAACAACAAGCCTATGCCGTTGCGCCAGAGCGAGGTCGATCGCATCCTCAATCAGGTGCATGAGGGCGCCGAACGGCCGAAACCGTCGATCACCTTCGAGATCGGCGAACAGGTGCGTGTCGCCGACGGGCCTTTCACGTCTTTCAATGGTGTTGTCGAGGAAGTGGACGACGACCGCTCGCGACTCAAGGTTGCCGTCTCGATTTTCGGCCGCGCGACGCCGGTAGAGCTTGAGTTCACGCAGGTGGAAAAGGTCTGAAGTCACTACGACGCGCGGCAGGCCCTTCGCCGGGCCGCTAACCGCGAACCTTTATGAGAAGGTGCAATATGGCGAAGAAGATCGTGGGTTACGTCAAGCTGCAGGTGCCGGCAGGGTCGGCCAACCCGTCGCCGCCGATCGGCCCGGCGCTCGGCCAGCGCGGCCTCAATATCATGGAGTTCTGCAAGTCCTTCAACGCGAAGACCCAGGATCAGGAAAAGGGCATGCCGATCCCGGTGAACATCACCGTCTACTCGGACAAGTCGTTTTCCTATGAGATGAAGACGCCGCCCGCTTCCTACTTCCTGAGGAAGGCGGCGAAAGTGGATGGCGGCTCCAAAGCTCCCGGACGCGACATTCGCGGCAGCGTGACCAGGGCCCAGGTGAGGCAGATCGCAGAGGCCAAAATGAAAGATCTGAATGCCCATGACGTGGAGGCCGCGATGCTGATGATCGAGGGCTCAGCGCGCTCGATGGGCATTGAGGTGAGGGAGTAGGGGCGATGCCAAAGATTACCAAGCGATTCTCCAAGGCAGCCGACGGCCTCGATTCGACAAAGGCGTATCCAGTCGAAGAGGCGGTCAAGCTCGTAAAGGCACGGGCAACGGCCAAGTTTGATGAAACGATCGAGGTCGCCATCAATCTCGGCGTCGATCCGCGTCACGCCGATCAGATGGTGCGCGGAGTTGTGTCTTTGCCCAACGGAACCGGCCGGAAACTTCGAGTTGCGGTTTTTGCCAAGGGACCAAAAGCCGACGAGGCGAAGGCCGCGGGTGCGGACATCGTTGGCGCCGAAGATCTCGCGGAGCGGGTGCAGAAAGGCGAGATCGATTTCGAGCGCTGCATCGCAACCCCGGACATGATGGGCGTGGTGGGCCGGCTCGGCAAAGTTCTTGGCCCGCGCGGATTGATGCCCAATCCGAAAGTCGGAACGGTCACGATGGACGTGACGAGCGCCATCAAGGATGCCAAGGGAGGCGCAGTCGAATATCGCGTCGAGAAAGCCGGCATCGTGCAGGCAGGGGTAGGCAAGGCGAGTTTCGAGGAGAAGGCGCTGATCGAGAACGTCCGGAGTTTTATCGACAGCGTCGCCAAGGCGAGGCCTCAGGGCGCCAAAGGCACCTACATGAAGCGGATTTCCGTCAGTTCGACGATGGGCCCGGGCGTCAAAGTTGCGCTCGGGAGCGTGGGCGTGCAGAGCGGAGTGTGAGATTTCGTAGATTCCGGCGGGCGATCGCCGGACTGTCCGAGACTGCAGGTGCCCGTTAAGGGCTCAATTGATGCCTGCATAGACAGGGTAAAGCCGTTTCGCAGGTCCCCCTCGGGAGCAGCGGCACGGGTTTGAGCCTTGGGACAGAATCGGGCCGCGATTCAGGCGGTCCGTCACAGGGCGGCGGTTTCATCGCCGAAGCCGCCGGTTGCGAAGGAGAGCCAAGTGGCGCGTATGGATCGTACCAAGAAGGCGGAAGTCGTCGAGAGCCTCAACGGGCTTCTCGGCGAAGCCGGCTCCGTGGTCGTCGCCCACTATTCCGGCATGACGGTCGCACAGATGAGCGATCTCCGCACGCGCATGCGCGCCGCGGGGGCCTCATTCAAGGTGACAAAGAACCGTCTGACGGTGCGCGCGCTCCAGGGAACGGCCGCGGAGGTCATTGCCCCTCTCTTCAAGGGACCGACCGGAATCGCGGTTTCGCGCGATCCGGTCGCTGCCTCGAGAGTGGTGGTGGCCTATGCCAGGGAGAACAGCAAATTCGTGATCCTGGGCGGCGTGGTCGCGGGTACGGCGGTCGATGCGAGCGGCGTCAAGGCGCTCGCAGAGCTTCCGTCCCTTGACGAGCTGAGAGGCAGGATCGTGGGACTTCTGAATGCGCCCGCGACGAAGCTGGCCGGCCTTCTGGCCGCGCCGGCAGGACAGCTTGCCCGCGTGATCGGCGCGTATTCCCGGAAGGAAGCGGCATAGGGACGTGACCATTCACACACATTCAAACCCGTTCGGAACGTAAGGAACCAAATCATGTCGAAGATTGAGAAACTTGTGGATGACCTGTCCGGCCTCACTGTCATCGAGGCGGCGGAGCTTGCAAAACTGCTGGAAGACAAATGGGGCGTATCGGCTGCCGCTCCCGTCGCGGCTGTTGCCGCGCCGGCTGCGGCCGCGGCTCCGGCCGTCGAGAAAACCGAGTTCACGGTCGTTCTCCTCGAGGCGGGCGACAAGAAGATCAACGTCATCAAGGAAATCCGTGCAATCACTGGCCTCGGCCTCAAGGAGGCCAAAGATCTCGTCGAGGGTGCGCCCAAGGAGGTCAAGGCCGATGTGAGCAAGGACGAGGCTGCCAAGCTCAAGAAACAACTCGAAGATGCGGGAGCAAAGGTCGAGTTGAAATAGGAGGTTCGCCGGGTTGAAATCGGCGAACGCGTACATACTTCGTTCATCCCACCTCTTCCGGCGAACGGCGCGCCGGGAGACGGTGGATTTCGCCATTGGATCAAGGTGCGTGCGCCCCACCCGGCGCAGCAAAACGGCTCACGGCCAGGGAATCGCGGAATGACTCTATCCTTCACGGGACGCAAACGGCTTCGCAAGCGCTTCGGCAAGATCGCCGAAATCGCGGAGATGCCCAATCTGATCGATGTGCAAAGGACGTCCTACGACAAGTTTTTGCAGGTCGAGACACCTGAAGGCGGTCGGCGCGACGAGGGACTTCAGGCGGTCTTTTCGTCTGTCTTCCCGATCAAGGATTTCTCCGAGAACTCGCTGCTCGAATATGTGAATTATCATTTCGAGGAGCCGAAATACGACGTTGAGGAGTGCCAGCAGCGCTCCATGACCTATGCCGCACCGCTCAAGGTGACGCTTCGCCTGATCGTGTTCGATGTCGACCAGGAAACCGGCGCCAAGTCGGTCAAGGACATCAAGGAGCAGGACGTCTACATGGGCGACATCCCGCTCATGACCGACCACGGAACGTTTGTCATCAACGGCACTGAGCGCGTCATCGTCTCGCAGATGCATCGCAGTCCCGGCGCGTTCTTCGATCACGACAGGGGCAAGACGCATTCCAGCGGCAAGCTTCTCTTCGCCGCGCGTGTCATTCCCTATCGCGGCTCATGGCTGGACTTCGAGTTTGACGCGAAGGACATCATCCATGTGCGCATCGACCGCCGGCGCAAGCTGCCGGCGACAACGCTGCTCTACGCGCTCGGTCTCGACCAGGAATCGATCCTCAACTACTTCTACACGAAGATTGCCTACCGGCGGACCAAGGACGGCAGCTGGGCGACTGCGGTTGATCCCGCATGGATGCGCAATGCCAAGGCGAACTCCGACTGGAAAAACGCGAAGACCGGGGAAGTTGTCGTCGAGTCGGGCCAAAAGATTACGCAGCGCCTTTTGCGCAAGTGGCACGAGGAAGGCGTCAAGGCGATTCTGCTTTCCGAGGACGAGTTGATCGGCCGCTATTCCGCTCTCGACATGGTCAATGTTGAAACCGGCGAGATTTATGTGGAGGCCGGCGACGAGTTGACGGCGGCGAACCTCGCGCAGCTCGAAGAGTCAGGCTTCAGCGAGGTCGACGTCATCAATGTCGACGGCATCACAATCGGCGCCTATGTGCGCAATACGATGGCGGTGGACAAGAGCCACAGCCGCGAGCAGGCGCTGATCGAAATCTATCGGGTGATGCGACCGGGTGAGCCGCCCACGCTCGATACGGCCGAGACTCTGTTCGGCCAGCTGTTCTTCGATTCGGAGCGCTATGATCTTTCGTCGGTCGGCCGCGTGAAGATGAACATGCGCCTCAATCTCGACGCTCCCGATACGACCAGGATTCTGCGCAAGGAGGACATTCTCGCGATCGTCAAGGCGCTCGCGGATCTGCGCGACGGCCGCGGCGAGATCGACGACATCGACAATCTCGGCAATCGGCGCGTCCGCTCGGTCGGCGAATTGATGGAGAATCAGTTCAGGGTCGGACTGCTGCGCATGGAACGCGCCATCAAGGAGCGCATGAGCGCAGTCGATATCGACACCGTGATGCCCCACGATCTGATCAATGCGAAGCCCGTGGCGGCGGCGGTACGCGAGTTCTTTGGTTCGTCCCAGCTCTCCCAGTTTATGGACCAGACGAATCCACTTTCGGAGGTTACACACAAGCGGCGCATGTCCGCTCTTGGCCCGGGCGGTCTAACGCGTGAGCGCGCGGGCTTCGAGGTGCGCGACGTCCATCCCACGCACTACGGGCGCATCTGCCCCATCGAAACGCCCGAAGGTCCCAATATCGGCCTGATCAATTCGCTCGCAACCTATGCGCGGGTGAACAAGTACGGATTCATCGAAAGCCCCTACCGCAGGGTCACGAACAAGCACGTCCTGGACGAGGTGGTCTATCTCTCGGCAATGGAGGAGGCGAAGTTCACGATCGCCCAGGCCAATGCGACGATCGACAACCGCGGGCGCATGACGGACGAACTGGTGTCCTGCCGCAAAGGCGGAAACTTCGTGATGACGACGCCAGACCAGGTGGAGTTCATCGACGTTTCACCCAAGCAACTCGTTTCTGTCGCGGCGGCGCTTGTGCCGTTCCTGGAGAACGACGACGCCAACCGCGCCCTCATGGGTTCCAACATGCAGCGGCAGGCGGTGCCGCTCCTGCGTCCGGAGGCGCCGCTCGTCGGTACCGGGCTTGAGGACGTGGTTGCACGTGATTCCGGTTCGGCCATCGCGGCGCGCCGTTCGGGTGTCGTCGATCAAGTCGATGCCACTCGTATCGTCGTGCGCGCCACGCAGGAAACCGATCCTACCCAGCCCGGCATCGACATCTATCGGCTCAAGAAGTTCCAGCGCTCGAATCAATCCACCTGCATCAACCAGCGGCCGCTGGTGAAAGAGGGCGACGCTGTCCAGAAGGGCGATATCATTGCCGACGGCCCCTCGACCCAGCTTGGTGAGCTCGCCCTCGGCAAAAACGCGCTGGTCGCGTTCATGCCGTGGAATGGCTACAATTTCGAGGATTCGATCCTCATCTCCGAGCGCATCGTGCGTGACGACGTCTTCACCTCGATCCACATCGAGGAATTCGAGACGATGGCGCGCGACACCAAGCTCGGCCCCGAGGAAATCACCCGCGACATTCCCAATGTCGGAGAGGAGAGCCTCAAGAATCTCGACGAAGCCGGCATCGTCTATATCGGCGCGGAGGTGAATCCGAGCGACATTCTGGTCGGCAAGGTTACGCCCAAGGGCGAGACGCCCATGACGCCGGAAGAGAAGCTCCTGCGGGCGATCTTCGGCGAGAAGGCCGCGGATGTTCGCGACACGTCGCTGCGCGTGCCGCCGGGAGTCACCGGCACGATTGTGGAAGTGCGGGTATTCAACCGGCACGGAGTCGACAAGGACCAACGCGCGCTGGCCATCGAGAAAGCGGAAGAGGAGCGCCTCGCGGAGGACCGTGACGACGAACTTGCGATTCTCGAACGCAACATCTTCTCGCGGCTCTCCGAAATATTGCTGCACAAGACGGCGGCATCGGGACCGAAGGGGTTCGCCGCCGACACCAAGATCACGCAGAGCGTGCTTGATGCGATCCCTCGCCATCAATGGTGGCAGATCGGGTTGCGCAACGAGAAGGCGATGGCCGAGATAGAGGCATTGCGCAAGCAGTACGATGAGTCGAAGCAGCGGCTCGACAAGCGATTTGCCGACAAGATCGACAAGCTTCGCCGCGGCGACGAGCTTGCGCCGGGCGTCATGAAGATGGTGAAGGTTTTCGTCGCGGTGAAGCGCAAACTTCAGCCGGGCGACAAAATGGCCGGCCGCCACGGCAACAAGGGCGTCATCAGCCGCATCTTGCCCATCGAAGACATGCCCCATCTCGACGACGGGACTTCTGTCGATGTCGTTCTCAATCCGCTGGGCGTGCCCAGCCGCATGAATGTCGGCCAAATTCTCGAAACGCATCTGGGCTGGGCGTGTGCTGGCCTCGGCCGCCAGATCGGCGAAGTCGTCGACAAGCTGAGACGTGACGGCAAGGTCGAGCCGCTGCGTCGCGCGCTGAAGCATATGTACGGCGGTCATGACGAGAGGCTCGCGGAGCTTGACGACCAGGGCCTCATCGAGCTGGGCGAGAATCTGCGAGATGGCCTACCGGTTGCGACCCCCGTGTTCGACGGTGCCAAGGAGAAGGACATCGTCGAGATGCTGCGTCAGGCCGGTCTCAGCGAATCAGGCCAGGTCACGCTCTATGACGGTCGCACCGGCGAAGGGTTCCGCCGTCCGGTCACGGTCGGCTATATCTACATGCTGAAGCTGCATCACCTCGTGGACGACAAGATCCACGCGCGCTCGATCGGCCCCTACAGCCTCGTCACCCAGCAACCGTTGGGTGGCAAGGCGCAGTTCGGCGGCCAGCGCTTCGGGGAGATGGAAGTCTGGGCGCTCGAAGCCTATGGCGCCGCCTACACGCTGCAGGAAATTCTCACCGTGAAGTCCGACGACGTGGCCGGACGCACGAAGGTCTACGAGGCCATCGTTCGCGGCGAGGACACTTTCGAAGCCGGCATTCCGGAGAGCTTCAATGTGCTCGTCAAGGAAATGCGCTCGCTCGGACTTAACGTCGAGCTGGTGAACGGCTGATCCCAAATCGCTAACCGCTCTTCAGGAGACGGGTATGAATCAGGAATTGCTAAATGTCTTCCAGGCCGGCAAGGAGGTTCCAACCTTCGACCGGATCCGCATCTCGCTGGCGAGTCCCGACCAGATTCTGCGGTGGTCGCACGGCGAGATCAAGAAACCCGAAACGATCAACTACCGCACCTTCAAGCCCGAGCGCGACGGCCTGTTCTGCGCCCGCATTTTCGGACCCGTAAAGGATTACGAGTGTCTCTGCGGCAAGTACAAGCGGATGAAGTACAAGGGCATTGTCTGCGAGAAATGCGGCGTTGAAGTCACCGTTCAGAAAGTGCGCCGCGACCGCATGGGCCACATCGATCTGGCCTCACCCGTGGCCCACATCTGGTTCCTGAAGTCTCTGCCCTCGCGCATCGGTCTCATGCTCGACATGACGCTCAAGGATCTGGAGCGCGTACTTTATTTCGAGAACTACGTCGTCATCGAGCCTGGTCTGACGCCGCTCAAGGAACGGCAGCTCCTTTCGGAGGACGAGTACTATCGTTCACAGGACGAGTATGGCGGCGACAGCTTCACCGCCATGATCGGCGCCGAGGCAATCCGGAACCTTCTGCAGGCGATCGATCTTGAACGCCTGCGCGACAGCCTGCGCACCGAAATCGCAAGGTGCAACGGAGGCGAAAAGCCGAAGAAGCTCGTCAAACGACTTAAGGTGGTCGAAGCTTTCATCGAATCCGGCAATCGCCCGGAATGGATGATCCTGACGGTCGTCCCCGTCATTCCGCCGGAGCTGCGCCCGCTCGTTCCGCTCGATGGTGGCCGGTTCGCGACTTCCGATCTCAACGATCTTTATCGCCGGGTCATCAACCGCAACAACCGCCTGAAGCGGCTCATCGAACTCAAGGCGCCCGACATCATCGTGCGCAACGAGAAGCGAATGCTGCAGGAAGCGGTCGATGCGCTGTTCGACAATGGGCGCCGCGGCCGGGTGATTACGGGCGCGAACAAGCGGCCGCTGAAGTCGCTCGCCGACATGCTAAAGGGCAAACAGGGCCGCTTCCGTCAGAATCTGCTCGGCAAGCGCGTCGACTATTCCGGCCGCTCCGTCATTGTGGTCGGCCCGGAACTGAAGCTGCATCAGTGCGGGTTGCCGAAGAAAATGGCGCTCGAGCTCTTCAAGCCGTTCATCTATTCGCGGCTCGAAGCGAAGGGATTCTCGCAGACGGTGAAGCAGTCCAAGAAACTCGTCGAGAAGGAGAGACCGGAGGTCTGGGACATCCTTGAAGAGGTGATCCGGGAGCACCCGGTGCTGCTCAACCGTGCGCCGACGCTCCACCGCCTTGGTATCCAGGCGTTCGAGCCGGTGCTCATCGAGGGCAAAGCCATCCAGCTGCACCCGCTTGTCTGTACGGCGTTCAACGCCGATTTCGACGGGGACCAGATGGCGGTGCATGTGCCGCTTTCGCTCGAAGCGCAACTCGAAGCACGCGTACTCATGATGTCGACCAACAACATCCTGAGCCCCGCCAACGGCAAGCCGATCATCGTGCCGACGCAGGATATCGTCCTCGGGCTCTACTACCTGTCGCAGGAACGCGATAACGAGCCGGGCCAATACCGGGAAGATCCCAAAACCAAAGCGCCGCTGCAGGGTTTCTACATCGACATGGCCGAAATCGAGCACGCGCTCTTCGCCGGCGCAGTCACGCTGCATGCGAAAATCAAGGCCCGTTACAAAACGGTCGATGCCGACGGCAATCCTATAGTACGGCGAGTGGACACCACGCCGGGTCGCCTGATGATTGCGGAGTTGCTGCCGCGCTCGCCGAAAATACCGCTGGAGCTGGCAAACCGCCTGCTCCGAAAGCAGGAGATCAGCCACCTGATTGACGAAGTCTATCGTCATTGCGGCCAGAAGGAGACGGTCCTCTTCTGCGACGCGATCATGGGGCTGGGCTTCCGCGAAGCCTGCAAGGCGGGAATCTCCTTCGGCAAGGACGACATGGTTGTGCCCGAACAGAAGGAAAAGGAGATCGAAAAGACGCGACACCAGGTACGCGACTACGAACAGCAATATCAGGACGGACTCACGACGGACAAGGAAAAATACAATCTTGTTATCGACGCGTGGTCGAAATGCACCGACCGCGTGGCAGCCGAGATGATGAAGGAAATTCAGGAGCCGCGCGTCGACCCAGTCACGGGCCGGCTGCAGGAAATGAATTCCATCTACATGATGTCTCATTCCGGTGCGCGCGGCTCGCCGCAGCAGATGAAACAGCTGGCGGGCATGCGCGGGTTGATGGCGCGTCCGTCGGGCGAGATCATCGAGACGCCGATCCTGTCCAATTTCAAGGAAGGACTGAGCGTGATGGAGTACTTCAACTCCACGCACGGAGCGCGCAAGGGACTGGCCGACACGGCCCTGAAGACCGCCAATTCCGGCTATCTGACGCGCCGTCTCGTCGATGTGGCGAATGATTGCATCATCACGGCCGAGGACTGCGGCACGAAGAAGGGAATTACTGTCCAGGCCGAAATCGACGGCGGCCAGGTCGTTTCCTCCCTGGCGGAGCGCATTTTGGGGCGAACGCCGGCTGAGGATGTGAAGAACCCCGAGACCGGCGAAATCATCATGCGCCGGGGGCGTGAAGTCAGCGAGGACCTCGCGGAAAAGATCGAGGCGGCGCATGTCCAGAAGGTGCGCGTGCGCTCCGTGCTGTCGTGCGAATTGTCCGACGGCGTTTGCGGCAAGTGCTACGGCCGCGATCTGGCGCGGGGAACGTCGGTCAATATCGGCGAGGCTGTGGGCGTTATCGCAGCACAGTCGATCGGCGAACCCGGCACGCAGCTAACCATGCGCACGTTTCATATCGGAGGCGCGGCGCAGGTGGCAGGGCAGTCGAAGATCGAGGCGAGCTATGATGGCAAGATCAAGATCGTCAACCGGAATCTGCTGAAGAACTCCGACGGCGAAATGGTCGCGATGGCGCGCAATATGCAATTGGCCATCGTCGATTCGAAAGGCCAGGAGCGCGCCTCCTACCGCATCGTCTATGGCGCGAAGGTCAAGGTCGACGAAGGTCAGGCCGTGAAGCGCGGCGACCGCCTCGCGGAATGGAATCCAAACAGCCTGCCGATCCTCACGGAAATCGATGGTATTGTGCGCTACGACGACCTTGTGCCCGGCATTTCGCTGAAGGAAGTGGCCGACGAGAAGACGGGCGTCTCCAACAAGGTCGTCATCGATTCGCGTGGCACCGGATCGAAAGCGCAGGATTTGCGTCCGACGATCGCAATCCTCGACAGCAAGGGAAAGGCGCTCACACTGCCGAATGTGGGTGACGTGCGCTACCAGCTTTCCGCCGATGCCATCATCTCGGTCGAGGATGGCGCGACGGTCCAGGCGGGCGACGTGCTGGCACGCATTCCGACGGAAGGCGCGAAAACCCGCGACATCACGGGCGGCCTGCCGCGCGTGGCGGAGCTGTTCGAGGCCAGAAAGCCGAAAGAATGTGCGGTGCTGGCCGAGGCTGACGGATTCGTCGAATTTGGGAAGGACTACAAGAACAAGCGTCGCGTCATCGTCAAGCCCAAGAGCGACAAGCTCGAGCCGAACGAGTACCTGATCCCGAAGGGCAAGCACATCAGCGTGCGCGAAGGTGATTTTGTGGAAAAGGGCGATTACATCGTCGAAGGCAATCCGTCGCCGCACGACATCCTGCGCATCAAGGGTGTCGAGGAACTCGCGACCTATCTGGTCAAGGAAATCCAGGACGTCTATCGGCTGCAGGGCGTGAAGATCAACGACAAGCACATCGAGGTGATCGTCCGGCAGATGATGCAGAAAATGGAGATATTGAACGGCGGCGACACGACGTTGCTGGCCGGCGAACAGGTTGATCTTCTGGAGATGGACGAGGCCAACAAGAAGGCGCTCGAGCTCGGCGGCAAGCCGGCGGAGGGCCGGCCCGTGCTGCTCGGCATCACCAAGGCCTCGTTGCAGACGCGCTCGGTGTTCTCAGCAGCATCGTTCCAGGAGACGACCCGCGTGCTCACCGACGCGGCAGTCAACGGCAAGGTCGACATGCTGGAAGGTCTGAAGGAGAACGTGATCGTGGGCCGTCTCATACCGGCGGGTACGGGTGGCGCCATCGCTCGCCTGCGCCACATTGCCGGCGAGCGCGATCGCGTCATCCAGGCGGAACAGGCGAAAGCGCAAGTCCCCGCTCTCGAGGGGCCGCCCCAAGCCGCCGAATAGGCTGCAATTTCTGTCGAATGGAAGGCCGCCCGGAGCGATCCGGGCGGCCATACCGTGCCTGAAATATCCTTGCGCCGGCCTTGACCCCAAAATTGGCCGACTTTATATAACGCGACCTTCACGGACAGGCTGTCGGCGCGTGAGCGCCGAGACGCTGGCTCGAAGTCAGTCTTGGAAGAGTTTGGTTTGCGCGATTGGGGGCATGTTCCCCAATCCTCCGCATGGCCGGGGCGGCCCAAGAGGCCGGCCCGGTGAATTGCGTGTTTAGCAGCGCCGCCTGGCGCGTCAGGGAACGGAATAGATGCCGACGATCAATCAGCTGATCAGAAAGCCTCGCGGCGAAAAGCCGAAGCGCAACAAGGTGCCGGCTCTGACGGGCTGTCCGCAGAAGCGAGGCGTGTGCACGCGCGTCTACACGACGACCCCGAAGAAGCCGAATTCGGCGCTCCGCAAAGTCGCCAAAGTGCGTCTGACGAATGGCTACGAGGTGGTGAGCTATATCCCCGGTGAAGGGCACAATCTTCAGGAGCATTCGGTGGTGCTTCTGCGCGGGGGGCGCGTGAAGGACCTTCCGGGTGTGCGCTACCACATCATCCGCGGCGTCCTCGATACGCAGGGCGTCAAGGACCGCAAGCAGCGCCGGTCGCTCTACGGCGCCAAGCGCCCGAAGTGATCTGAGCCGAGCAAGAGAGAGACAGGAACCACTCCATGGCCCGCCGCCGCCGCGCAGAACGCCGCGAAATCGTTCCCGACGCCAAATACAGCGATCTGGTGCTCGCGAAGTTCATGAACAGCTTGATGTACGCCGGCAAGAAGGCCGCAGCGGAGCACATCGTCTATGGCGCATTCGACGCGATGCAGTCGAAGACGAAGCAGGATCCGCTGCAGCTCTTTCACGACGCGTTGCGCAATGTCAGCCCCGCGCTCGAAGTGCGCTCGCGCCGCGTCGGTGGCGCGACTTATCAGGTGCCCGTCGAAGTTCGGACGGATCGTAGCCGCGCGCTCGCCATCCGCTGGATCATCAACGCTGCGCGTTCGCGCAACGAGCCGACAATGACAGGCAGGCTTTCAGGGGAATTGATGGACGCCGCCAACAATCGCGGCTCGGCGGTCAAGAAGCGTGAAGATACGCACAAGATGGCCGAGGCAAACCGCGCCTTTTCGCACTATCGCTGGTAACGCGTAAGTAGCCCAGGAACCGGCCATGCCCCGCACAACCCCGCTCGAACGGTACCGAAACATCGGAATCTGCGCGCATATCGATGCGGGCAAGACCACGACGACCGAGCGCATCCTCTACTACACGGGCAAGAGTCATAAGATTGGCGAAGTCCATGACGGCGCTGCCACCATGGATTTCATGGAGCAGGAGCAGGAACGCGGCATCACCATCACCTCCGCTGCGACCACCTGCTTCTGGGACGACCACCGCGTCAACATCATTGACACGCCCGGACATGTCGATTTCACCATCGAGGTCGAACGCTCGATGCGCGTGCTCGACGGTGCCATCGCTGTCTTCGATGCGGTCGCGGGCGTTGAACCGCAATCCGAGACCGTGTGGCGTCAGGCCGATAAATATCGGGTGCCGCGCATCTGTTTCGTCAACAAGATGGACCGCATGGGCGCAGATTTTCCGCGCTGCGTGCAGATGATGATCGACCGGCTGGGAACGCGTCCGCTCGTTGTCCAGCTGCCGATCGGCGCGGAAGCGGACTTCAAAGGCGTCGTCGATCTGGTCGAAATGCGCGCGCTCATCTGGCGTGAGGAGCAGCTTGGTGCACAGTTTGACGTCGTGGAGATTCCGCCTGACCTGGCGGCCAAAGCGCAGGAAATGCGCCTGAAGCTGGTCGATTCTGCGGTTGAGCAGGATGAGAAACTTCTTGAGGCCTACCTCGACGGCAAGATGCCGAGCGCGGAGGAACTGCGCGCCTGCATCCGCAAAGGAACCTGCTCATTTCATTTCGTTCCGGTGCTGTGTGGCTCGGCCTTCAAGAACAAGGGCGTGCAGCCCTTGCTGGACGCGGTAGTTTCGTATCTGCCATCGCCGCTCGACATCCCTCCCGTGGAGGGCCTGAAGCTCGGCTCGCATGACAAGGTCGCGCGCCCGGCGGACGACAAGGCGCCGTTCGCGGGGCTTGCCTTCAAGATCATGGATGATCCCTTCGTGGGTTCGCTCACTTTCGTGCGGATTTACTCGGGCACCGTGACCTCGGGCTCGGGCGCCCTGAATTCAACCAGGGATCAGCGCGAGCGCGTGGGGCGCATGCTGCTCATGCATGCCAACTCCCGCGAGGACATCAAGGAGGCCTATGCGGGCGACATCGTCGCGTTTGCCAGCCTGAAGAACACCACGACTGGCGAAACGCTTTGCGACCCGCAGCAGCCGGTAATCCTTGAAAAGATGGAATTTCCGGACCCGGTGATCGAGCTCGCGATCGAACCGAAATCAAAGGCGGATCAGGAGAAGATGGGGATGGCGCTGCAGCGCCTTGCCCAGGAGGATCCCTCGTTCCGTGTTTCGACCGATCAGGAATCCGGGCAGACAATCCTGAAAGGCATGGGTGAGCTCCATCTCGACATCAAGGTCGACATCCTTCGCCGGACGTACAAGGTCGACGCCAACGTTGGCGCTCCGCAAGTCGCCTATCGCGAGACGCTGTCGCGGCCGGTGACGATCGACTACACGCACAAAAAGCAGACGGGTGGCGCGGGACAGTTTGCGCGCGTCAAGCTCGAATTCGAACCGTTGCCGCCGGGTTCGGGCTACGTGTTCGAGAACGACGTCGTTGGCGGCTCGATCCCGAAGGAGTTTATCCCGTCTGTCGACAAGGGCATCAAATCGCAGAAGGAGAGCGGTCTGCTTGCCGGCTTTCCGGTAATCGATTTTGGCGCACGCCTCATCGACGGCGCCTATCACGAGGTCGATTCCAACGCGCTGACCTTCGAGATCGCCGCCCGCGCCGCGTTCCGTGAGCTGGCGTCGAAAGGCGCCGTGAAGCTTCTCGAGCCGATCATGAAGGTCGAGGTCGTGGCGCCTGACGAGTTTCTGGGCGGCGTCATCGGCGACCTCAATTCCCGGCGCGGTCATGTGCAGGGAACGGATTCGCGTGGCAACGCCCAGATCGTGACCGCAATGGTCCCGCTCGCCAACATGTTCGGGTACATCAACACACTGCGCTCGATGACGCAGGGACGCGCGCAATACACGATGCAGTTCGATCACTATCAGCAGGTTCCGCAATCGATCGCGGACGAGGTCAAGGCGAAGTACGCCTAATCAACCGTCAGACTGGAGACTTTACCATGGCAAAGAGCAAATTCGAGCGGACAAAGCCGCATTGCAATATCGGCACGATCGGTCACGTCGACCATGGCAAGACGACACTGACGGCCGCGATTACCAAGATCCTGGCGGAGACAGGTAAGGCGAAGTACACGGCCTACGACCAGATCGACAAAGCGCCTGAAGAGAAGGCGCGCGGAATCACCATTTCAACGGCGCATGTCGAGTACGAGACGGACAAGCGCCACTACGCCCATGTCGACTGCCCGGGGCACGCGGACTATGTGAAGAACATGATCACGGGCGCGGCGCAGATGGACGGCGCGATTCTCGTCGTGTCGGCCGCCGATGGCCCGATGCCGCAAACGCGCGAGCATATTCTGCTTGCGCGGCAGGTCGGCGTCCCCGCGCTCGTCGTCTACATGAACAAGGTGGACATGGTGGACGACCCCGAGCTTCTCGACCTGGTCGAACTCGAATTGCGCGAAATGCTGTCGTACTACGACTTTCCCGGTGACAAAATTCCAATCGTGCGCGGCTCAGCGCTGTGCGCCCTCGAGGACCGTGATCCCAAGGTTGGCCGCGACTCCATCGCCGAACTGATGACGGCAGTCGATGAAAACATTCCGCAACCCGACCGCGCGGTCGATAAGCCCTTCATGATGGCAATCGAAGATGTGTTTTCCATTTCGGGCCGCGGGACGGTTGTGACGGGCCGCATCGACCGCGGTGTCATCAAGGTCGGCGAAGAAGTCGAGATTGTCGGCATTCGGCCCACGGTCAAGACCACGGTTACGGGCGTCGAAATGTTCCGCAAGCTTCTCGACCAGGGCCAGGCCGGTGACAATGTCGGCTGCCTCCTGCGCGGGATTGAGCGCGAAGGCGTGGAACGCGGGCAAGTGCTGGCGAAGCCCGGGTCGATCACGCCGCACACAAACTTCAAGGCCGAAATCTATGTGCTCACGAAGGAGGAGGGCGGCCGCCACACGCCGTTCTTCACGAACTACAGACCGCAATTCTATTTCCGCACGACGGACGTGACCGGAATCGTGAAGCTGCCCGAAGGCACCGAGATGGTCATGCCCGGAGACAATGTTTCGATCGACGTAGAGCTGATCGTGCCCGTCGCGATGGAGGAGAAGCTGCGCTTCGCCATCCGTGAAGGCGGCCGCACCGTTGGATCGGGCGTCGTCGCGAAGATCGTGAAATAGCGGCACCGTCGAAGGCGTCGAGAACCGTACTGGAGAAAAGAAGATGCAGGGTCAAAACATCCGTATACGGCTCAAGGCCTTCGATCACCGTATTCTCGACAACTCGACGCGGGAGATCGTGAACACGGCGAGGCGGACCGGAGCGCAGGTGAGGGGACCGATCCCCCTGCCGACCGACTTCGAGCGCTTCACCGTGAACCGCTCTCCGCATGTGGACAAAAAGAGCCGGGAGCAGTTCGAAATTCGAACGCACAAGCGGCTTCTCGACATCATCGATCCCACGCCGCAGACGGTCGACGCGCTGATGAAGCTCGACCTGGCGGCCGGTGTCGATGTCGAGATCAAGCTTTAAGGAGCGCGGATGCGCACGGGCGTCATTACGCAAAAGATTGGCATGACCCGCCTCTTCCTGGAGGATGGTCGGCACGTGCCCGTCACGGTTCTGAAGCTGGATGGCTGTCAGGTCGTGGCGAAGCGGACGGAAGACAGAGACGGATACTGCGCCGTCCAGTTAGGGTCGGGATTCGCGAAGACGAAGCGTCTCACGCAGGCCGATCGAGGGCGATTCGCCAAGGCTGAGGTCGAACCCAAGAAGAAGCTCGCGGAATTTCGGGTGGACAACGCGAACCTGCTGGACGTGGGTGATGTAATTCTCGCCGACCATTTCGTGCCGGGCCAGAAGGTCGATGTGACGGGCGTCACGATCGGCCGCGGATTTACCGGTGCGATGAAGCGATGGAACTTCCGGGGTCTCGAAGCGACGCATGGCGTGTCGATCTCTCACCGCTCGCTGGGCGGCACGGGAGGACGACAGGATCCCGGCAAGACCTTCAAGAACAAGAAGATGCACGGTCACTATGGCGACGAGCGCGTCACGACCCAGAATCTCGAAATCGCCAAGGTCGATGTCGAGCGAGGCCTGATCATGATCAAGGGCGCCGTTCCAGGACATAAGGGAGGCTGGGTCATGGTTCGCGATGCGGCCAAACGTCCCCGGCCGGAGACGGCGCCGATGCCGGCTTCAGTCCGGAAAAGTGATCGCAATGGTGCCAGCGAGCAGAAGGCGGAGGGGTGACGTGAAAGCGACGGTCCTCAATCTGGATGCCGACGGCACAAGCGAGATCGAACTCAAGGATTCGATTTTCGGCCTGGAGCCGCGCACGGACCTCATTCAGCGCGTGGTTGTCTGGCAATTGGCGAAGCGCCGCGCCGGCACGCACAAGGTTTTGACCCGCGGCGAGATCAACCGGACCAAGAAGAAGGTTTACAAGCAAAAAGGCACCGGGCAGGCGCGGCATGGCGCGCGCTCCGCGCCGCTGTTCGTGGGCGGCGCCAAGGCGATGGGCCCGGTTCAGCATAGCCATGCCTTTGACTTGCCCAAAAAGGTCCGGGCGCTCGGCCTGAGGCACGCGCTTTCTGCGAAGGCGAAGGACGGAACGCTCATCGTGATCGAAAGCGCAACGTCTGAGGGCATAAAGACGAAGGACCTTGCCAAACGTCTTGACAGTATCGGCATCGGCAACGCGCTTATCGTGGATGGCGCGCTTGATCGGAATTTTGCGCTCAGTGCGCGCAACCTTGCGCGCATCGGGCTCCTGCCGACCGCGGGCCTGAACGTCTACGACATCCTGCGTCGCGAAAAACTCGTGTTGACGACGGCCGCTATCAAGGCGATCGAGGAGCGGCTGTCATGAGTCATTACGATGTCATTCTTTCACCGGTGATCACGGAAAAAGCCACGAAGCTCAGCGAGGCCAACCAGGTCGTATTCCGCGTCGCGCTCGGGGCAACCAAGCCCAAAATCGCCAAGGCTGTCGAAGCCTTGTTCAAAGTAAAAGTAAAGGCGGTGAATGTTATTCGGCAGAAGGGCAAGCCGAAGCTCTTCCGGGGCCGGCCGTTCGTCCGCAGCGAAACCAAGAAAGCGATCGTAACCCTCAAAGAAGGTTACCAGATCGACATTACGACGGGACTCTGAGATGGCGCTCAAGCAATACAAGCCGACGACGCCCGGGCAGCGCCAATTGGTGCTCGTCGACCGATCGCAGCTTCACAAGGGCGGCCCTGTCAAGGGTCTTGCCGAAGGCCAGACGCGACACGGCGGCCGCAACAATACCGGCCGCGTGACGGTGCGCTGGCAGGGAGGCGGCCACAAGCAGCGTTATCGCCTCATTGATTTCAAGCGCCGGAAGTTCGACGTTCCGGGTCGGATCGAGCGCCTCGAATTCGACCCCAATCGCACTTCGTTCATCGCGCTCGTGAAGTACAAGGATGGAGAGCTGGCCTACATCCTTGCGCCGCAACGCATCGCGGTCGGCGACACGGTGATTTCGGGCGACCGCGTCGACGTAAAGCCCGGCAACGCGATGCGGCTTGCGGCGATGCCGGTTGGCACGATTGTTCACAACGTCGAGATGAAACCGGAGAAGGGCGGGCAGATTGCGCGCTCCGCAGGGACCTACGCGCAATATCTCGGGCGCGACGCCGGCTATGCAATGCTGCGTCTCAATTCGGGAGAAGTGCGCCGCGTTCAGCTCGAATGCATGGCGACGGTCGGCGCGGTCTCCAATCCGGATCACATGAACGAGGTCATCGGCAAGGCTGGCCGCAATGTCTGGAAGGGCAAGCGCCCGAACGTGCGCGGAACGGCGATGAACCCGGTCGATCATCCCCATGGCGGCGGCGAGGGACGGACCAAGGGCGGCCGCCATCCCGTGACCCCGTGGGGAAAACCGACCAAGGGCGCCAGAACGCGCAAGAACAAGCGCACGACCAAATTCATCATGCGGTCGCGCCACGCGAAGCGAACGCAAGGGTAATCGAGATGGCACGCTCTGTTTGGAAAGGTCCGTTTGTCGACGGCTATCTGCTCAAGAAGGCAGAAGCTGCGCGCGGCTCGGGACGCAAGGACGTGATCAAGACATGGTCGCGGCGCTCGACGATCCTGCCGCAATTCGTCGGGCTAACCTTCGGGGTGCACAACGGTCACAAGCATATTCCCGTGCTGGTGACCGAGGACATGGTGGGGCACAAGCTCGGCGAATTCGCGCCGACGCGCACGTTCTACGGACACTCGGCCGACAGAAAGGCCAAGAGGACGGCATAGATGGGAAAAAAATCACGCGCGCGTATTCTTCCGGACACCAAGGCCCTGGCGATCGGCCGCACCATCCGCACGAGTCCGCGAAAGCTCAACCTGGTTGCACAGTCCATTCGCGGCAAGACTGCCGAACAGGCTCTCAACGAGTTGACGTTCTCGCCCAAGCGCGTCGCCAAAGACGTGAAGAAGGTTCTTCAGTCGGCAATTGCGAATGCCGAAAACAATCACGATCTCGATGTTGACGAGCTTTTTGTCAGCGAGGCGACCGTCGGAAAAAATCTTGTGCTCAAGCGATTCCATGCGCGAGCACGCGGTCGGGGCGCGCGCATCGAGAAGCCCTTCTCGCAGGTGACCATCATCGTCGAGCAGGCGAAGCGCGAGGAACGGGCGCAGAAGCGCGCGGCGCGCAACAAAACCACAGCGGCAAAGGAGACGGCCTGATGGGCCAGAAGGTCAATCCGACGGGCTTGCGTCTGGGCATCAACCGCACCTGGGACTCGCGGTGGTACGCGGGCAAGAAGGACTATGGACGCCTGCTGCAGGAAGACATCAAGATTCGCAGGCATTTGAGCGAACGGCTCAAGCAGGCGGGCGTATCGCGCATCGTGATCGAGCGGCCGCACAAGAAGTGCCGCATTACGATTCACTCCGCCCGGCCGGGAGTCGTGATCGGCAAAAAGGGCGCCGACATCGAAAAGCTGAAGAACGACGTGCAGAGATTCACGGGAGACGAAGTCCATCTCAACATCGTCGAGATCAGAAAGCCTGAAATCGATGCGAAGCTGGTCGCGGAAAACATCGCACAGCAACTGGAGCGGCGCGTCGCGTTTCGCCGGGTGATGAAACGCGCGGTGCAATCGGCGATGCGGCTTGGCGCTCAGGGGATACGCATCAATTGCGGCGGCCGGCTCGGCGGCGCCGAAATCGCTCGCATGGAGTGGTATCGCGAGGGACGCGTGCCGTTGCACACGCTGCGCGCGGACGTGGACTACGGTGTTGCCACGGCGAAGACGACCTATGGCACCTGCGGCGTCAAGGTGTGGATCTTCAAGGGCGAGATCATGGAACACGATCCGATGGCCACGGAACGGCGCCAGGCCGAAGCTTCCGATCCGAACCGCGCCGCCGGCTCCGGGCGCGCCCATCCGACACCAGCCCACTGACGGACAGCTGCCATGCTCCAACCCGCACGCACGAAGTTCCGCAAGCAGCACAAGGGCCGCATCCATGGCGCCGCCAAGGCAGGCACGTCGCTCAATTTCGGCGCTTATGGATTAAAGGCGACGGAACCCGAGCGGATCACAGCCAGGGAGATCGAAGCCGCGCGGCGCGCCATCACGCGCCACATGAAACGCGCGGGACGCGTGTGGATACGGGTATTCCCGGACGTGCCGGTTTCAAAAAAGCCGGCCGAGGTCCGCATGGGGTCCGGCAAGGGCGCGCCCGAGTTTTGGGTAGCCCGGATCAAACCCGGACGCATCCTGTTCGAGATCGATGGCGTCGATACCGAAACTGCCAAGGAAGCCCTTCGGTTGGGGGCCGCCAAACTTTCGATCGATACACGGTTCATTGCGCGGCTCGAGGTCTGAACGAAATGGCGAAAAAAGGCACATCCGCATCCGATCTCCGTGTCCAGACGGGAGACGAACTCGGCGATTCACTCGTGAAGCTCAAGAAGGAGCAGTTCAACCTGCGCTTCCAGCGTGCGAATGGCCAGCTCGAGAATACGAGTCGCATGCGCGTGGTGCGCCGCGAGATCGCGAGAATTCAGACAGTGCTTGGCGAGCAGCATCGCAAGTCCGGCAAATAAAGGCGAGGATCCAGAAATGCCGAAGCGCATCCTGCAGGGCGTCGTCGTCAGCGACAAGAACGTCAAGACCGTCGTGGTGAAAGTCGAGCGCCGCTTCACCCATCCGATGATGGGAAAAACGGTACGCCGATCGAAGAAGTACCATGCGCATGACGAGAACAAGGAATTCAAGGTGGGCGACGTTGTGCGCATCCAGGAGTGCCGTCCGCTTTCGCGCCTCAAATCATGGGAAGTGATCGGCCGCGTGGGCGCCCAGGAACGCGGTACGGGAGCCTAATCCATGATTCAGATGTCCACCGAACTCGAAGTTGCCGACAACTCGGGCGCACGCCGGGTCATGTGCATCAAGGTGCTGGGCGGTTCGCGCCGCAGATACGCGGATGTCGGCGACACCATCGTAGTGAGCGTGAAGGAAGCCATTCCCCGCGGGCGGGTCAAAAAGGGCGAGGTCCTCAAGGCCGTTATCGTTCGCACCGCGCATGGCGTGCGCAGACCCGATGGAAGCCTGATCCGCTTCGACTCCAATGCCGCGGTGCTGGTCAACAACCAGAACGAACCCATAGGGACACGTATATTCGGTCCCGTGACGCGCGAACTTCGCGCCCGCAACCATATGAAGATCATCTCGCTCGCACCGGAGGTGCTCTGATGGCTGCCAAAATCCGAAGGGGCGATCGGGTCGTTGTGACCACAGGTCGCGATAGGGGCAAGAAGGGCGAAGTGCTGAAGCTTTACACGAAGGAAGCCCGCGCTCTGGTAACTGGCGTGAACATCGTCAAGCGGCATCAACGCCAAACACAAAAGCAGCAGGCCGGTATCATCAACAAGGAATCCCCCGTCCATCTTTCGAACCTTGCTCACGTCGATCCCAAGACGGGCGAGGCGACACGGATCGGATTCAAGGTCCTGGGCGACGGCCGCAAGGTTCGCTTTGCGAAAAAATCCGGCGAGGTGATCGATGTCTGAAAAAGGCGCCAAAGAGCCGCGCGCAAAAAAGCAGGCCCAGGCACAAGGCGGCAAAGACGATGCCAGGCAGCGCGATGGGAAGGCGAAAGCCAAACCGGCTGCAAAGGCGGACGCCGCGCCTGCCCGGGCGCCCGAAGCGCCGCGCGACCCGGACTACGTACCCCGGTTCAGGAAGCGGTACGACGAAGTGGTTCGGCCGCAGCTTGTCGAGGAGTTCGGCTACAAGAATCCTTTGCAGGCGCCGCGCATAAAGAAAGTGGTCCTGAACATCGGAGCCGGTGAAGCGGCCGGAGATCAGAAAAAGATTCAGTCCGCCGTCAGCGACCTCACCGCGATCGCCGGACAGAAAGCCGTGGTGACCCGCGCAAAGAAAGCGATTGCGACGTACAAGATTCGGGAGGGTCTCCCGATCGGCGTCAAGGTCACATTGCGCAAAGACCGCATGTACGAATTTCTGGATCGCCTGATCACGATTGCTTTGCCGCGGGTGCGGGATTTTCGCGGTCTGAATGGACGCAGTTTTGACGGGCAGGGAAATTACGCGCTGGGCCTCAAGGAGCACATCGTCTTCGTCGAAATTGATTACGACAAGACGGAGAATGTCTGGGGCATGGACATTATCATCAACACTTCCGCAAGGACGGACGCCGAAGCGAAAGCGCTGCTCAAGGGCTTTCAATTCCCGTTCATAAACTGAAGCGAGACGCGAATGGCGAAACTGAGTCAGATCAATCGCAACAAGAAACGCGAAAAAATGGTCGCGCAATACGCTGAAAAGCGCGCAGCCCTCAAGGCACGCACGCAGGACATGTCTGTGCCGCCGGAGGAGCGCTTCGCGGCACATCTGAAACTTGCCAAGTTGCCGCGCAACTCGTCGAAGACGCGCATCCATCACCGCTGCGAGTTGTCCGGGCGGTCCAAAGGCTATTACCGCAAGCTCAGGCTCTCGCGAATTGCGCTTCGCGATCTTTCGAATTTCGGGCAGGTCCCTGGCATGACCAAGGCGAGCTGGTAGGAAAGGGACAGGACATGGCGATCACGGATCCCATTGGCGATCTCCTTACTCGTATCAGGAATGGCCAGCTTCGCGGCAAGGCGAAGGTGCAGTCTCCGAACTCGCGTCAGCGCGTGCGTGTGCTGGAAGTGCTGCAGGCGGAGGGCTTCATTCGCGGGTATGCGGAAGTCGAATTCAAGGGCGGTCGACGCGAGCTCGAGATCGAGCTCAAATACCACGAAGGCCGGCCGGTAATCAGGGAGCTGACGCGCATCTCGACGCCGGGGCGCCGCGTCTATGCTTCGGTTCGCGAATTGCGGCCGCACCGCAGCGGCTTGGGACTCTCGATCGTTTCCACGCCCCAGGGCGTGATGACCGATACAAACGCGCGCGAGAAGAACGTGGGCGGAGAAGTCATTTGCCGCGTGTTCTAGGCGGCCCGGAATGGAGCTGAATTGATGTCCCGTATCGGCAAAAACCCGATACCTCTGCCCAAGGGCGTAAGCGCCACGGTCGAGGGAAAATCCGTGAGGGTGAAGGGCCCGAAGGGCGAACTCAGCGTCATCCTGGCGGATGACGTGGAAGCGAGTCTCGCCGGGGAAAGCGTTGTCGTCATGCCGCGGAGCGGGGCCGAGCGTGGCCGCGAAATGTGGGGCCTAAGCCGGACTCTCGTGAACAATCTGGTGCTGGGGGTAACGCAAGGTTTCACGCAGAAGCTGGAGATTTCAGGCGTCGGATACCGCGCGGCGGTGCAAGGCAAAAATCTGCAGCTGCAGCTTGGCTTCAGTCACGATGTGGCCTACCCGATCCCGAGCGGGATCAATATCGTATGCGAGAAGCCGACGATGATCACGGTTTCAGGCATCGACAAGCAGTTGGTGGGCCAGGTGGCGGCCGAGATCCGCGCCTGGCGGCCACCCGAGCCCTACAAGGGCAAGGGCGTGAAATACGCCGGGGAACGAATTCGGCGCAAGGAAGGCAAGAAGAAATAGCCATGGCAAGCGGGAAATCTCTCTTCGACCGGCGCAAGCGGCGTACACGCTTCCGGGTCATGCGCGCGGCCGCCGGCAGGCCGCGTTTGTCCGTGTTTCGCTCGGGTCGGCATATCTACGCTCAGATCATCGACGACCGGGCAGGTCAGACGATCATCACCGCGTCGACGAACGAAAAGGAAGGCAAGGCGCCCAAGACGTGGAATATCGCGGCGGCGACCGGCGTGGGTACAAAGATCGCCGAGCGCGCGCTTGCCAAGGGCGTCAAGCAGGTTGTGTTCGACCGGGGCGGCTATATCTATCACGGGCGCATCAAGGCGCTGGCGGAGGCCGCACGCGCAGGCGGCCTCGAATTTTGAGCGAAGGATCGACAGATGGCGCGTGAACAGAGGCAGCGCGAAGAACGCGACAGCGAGTTCGTCGACCGGCTGGTGCATATCAATCGCGTCGCCAAGGTCGTCAAGGGCGGCCGGCGCTTCGGTTTTGCGGCACTCGTCATCATCGGCGATCAACGTGGCCGGGTCGGATTTGGGCACGGCAAGGCGCGCGAAGTGCCTGAAGCGATCCGGAAGGCCACCGAGGCGGCCAAGCGCGCGCTGATCCGCGTTCCCCTCAAAGACGGCCGCACGCTGCATCACGAAACGCGGGGTCACCATGGCGCAGGCAAGGTGCTCGTCCGGCCAGCGCCGGCGGGCACGGGAATCATTGCAGGCGGCCCGATGCGCGCCGTATTCGAGTCACTCGGTGTCGGCGATGTCGTGGCAAAATCGCTCGGCACGTCGAATCCCTACAATATGGTGCGGGCGACGTTCGACGCGCTCAAGCTGCAACAGTCGCCGCGCATGGTGGCGCAGCGGCGCGGCCGCAGCGTCAGCGAGATCATCTCGCGGCGTGAAGGCGCGCCGAAGGCCGAGCAGGCGGCGGCGGGGAGCTGAAGATGGCAGAGAAAAGCACGCTCAAGGTCAGACAGATTCGCAGCGCCAATCGTCGGCCTGAGACTCAGGCGGCGACGTTGCGCGGGCTTGGTCTGGGCAAAATCAGGCGCACACGCACGCTCGAGGATACGCCCGCGGTGCGCGGAATGATCCGCGCCGTGCAAAACCTCGTCGAAATCGTTGAGGAAAGCGGCAAATGAAACTCAACCAGCTTGCCAACAACGAAGGTGCACACCGGCGAAAGACGAAAGTCGGTCGTGGATCGTCGTCGGGCCTCGGCAAGACCTGTGGACGCGGCGTCAAAGGCGCCAAGGCGCGCACCGGTACCAAGGTCTACGGTTTTGAGGGCGGCCAGATGCCTCTCTACATGCGTCTGCCGAAGCGCGGCTTCAACAACATCTTCGCAAATGATTTTTCCGAAGTAGGCCTTGCACGCATTCAAAAGGCGATCGACGAGAAGAAGCTCGAAACGTCCGGGAAGATTACCGAAGGCGCGCTCAGGAAAGCGGGTCTTGCGCGGTCGAGTCGCAATGGGGTTCGGTTGCTTGGCGGCGCGCTCACGTCGAAGGTCGAGATCGAAGTTGCGGGTGCATCAGTGGCAGCGGTCGAGCTGGTCCGAAAAGCTGGCGGCTCCGTGGCGCTGACGTTCACGAAGCCCGTTCGAATGAACAAGAAAGGTCAGCCTGGCAAAAAGGCGCAGCGTCGGGCCAAGGCTGCAGAAAAAAGGGCCGCGCGCGCCAGCTAGCTCGCCGATCTTCGGCGAGGCGGCAGGCAGGACTGGGTTCAGGAGTTTCTCATGGCCTCTGCGGCCGAACAGCTGGCGGCGAACTTCAACTTCTCCAATTTCGGCAAAGCCAAGGAGCTGCGCCAGCGCATCCTCTTCACGCTTGCGCTGCTCGTGGTCGCGCGGCTTGGCACCTTCATTCCGATGCCTGGCATCGATCCGAGCGAGCTTGCCCGCCAGCTCAGCCAGCAGCAGGGCGGCGTTCTCGACATCTTCAACATGCTGTCGGGCGGCGCCGTCCAGCGCATGGCCATCTTCGCGCTCGGCATCATGCCCTACATTTCGGCCTCCATCATCATTCAGCTCATGACGACGGTATTTCCGGAGCTGGAAGCGCTGAAGAAAGAAGGGGACGCCGGGCGCAAGACAATCAATCAATACACAAGATACGGGACGGTGGGGTTGGCGGCGATGCAGGCGTACGGCATCGCAATCGGACTGGAACACTGGGGAACTGTCGTCATCGCCCCCGGTTTCTTCTTCCGCATCTCGGCGGTGATCACCCTGACTGGCGGCACGATCCTGCTCATGTGGCTTGGCGAGCAGATCACCAGCCGCGGCGTGGGAAACGGAATCTCGTTGATCATTTTTGCGGGCATCGTCGCCCGTTTTCCAACCTCTATTACGCAGCTGTTCGAATCGGCGCGGACCGGCGCGATCGATCTTCCGGTGATTCTTGCCATTCTTATCGGTGCCATCGGTCTTGTTCTGTTCATCGTCTTCATGGAGCGCGCGCAGAGAAGACTGCTGGTCCAATATCCCAAGCGACAGGTCGGCAATCGCATGTTCGGCGGTGAATCATCGCATCTGCCGCTCAAGTTGAATGTATCCGGCGTTATCCCGCCGATATTTGCATCGTCGATCCTGCTCATGCCGACAACGGTCGCGAACTTCAACGGCCAGAGCGTGCCCGATTTCCTGCAGACGATCCTCACCTATATCGGGCCCGGCCGGCCGCTTTACCTTCTGCTCTACGCGCTCATGATCATCTTCTTCTCGTTCTTCTACACGTCGATCATCTTCAATCCGGAAGAGACGGCGGATAATCTGAAGAAATATGGCGGATTCCTTCCCGGCATTCGCCCGGGCAAGAAAACGGCGGAGTACATCGACTACGTGCTGACGCGCATTACGGTTGTGGGTTCACTTTACCTCGCGGTCGTCTGTGTCATTCCGGAGTTCTTCCGCTCCAACTATGCGATCCTGACATTCGGGGGCACCTCGATCCTGATTATCGTAAGCGTGACGATGGATACGGTGGCGCAAATCCACAGCCATCTCATCGCGCAGCAATATGAAGGCCTCATCAAGAAGGCAAAGCTTCGGGGAGCGCGCCGTTGAATCTGGTCCTTTTCGGACCGCCGGGAGCGGGCAAAGGTACGCAAGCGAAGATTCTGCAGGAGCGCCGCGGTTGGCCGCAGCTCTCGACCGGCGAAATGCTGCGCAATGCGATACGAACGGGAACGGAGCTCGGCAGGAAGACAAAAGACCTGATGGATCGCGGCGAGCTTGTCCCCGACGAGGTCGTGATTGCGATCATCGCCGAACGGGTCGATGAGACTGATTGTGCCGCCGGAGCGGTTTTCGACGGATTCCCGCGGACCATCCCGCAGGCCCGGGCCCTCGACAGCATGCTCGGACAGAGGGGCAAGCGGATCGACCTTGTCATCGAGTTGATGGTCAGGGACGACGCACTGGTCCGGCGTGTAGAACAGCGGATTCAGGAGGGCAACCAGCGCGCCGACGACACGCCGGAGACGCTCCGGCACCGGCTCGCAGTCTACTACCGCAACACCGCGCCCCTGCTCGACTACTATCGCGAGCAGGGCAAACTTGCCAGCGTCGACGGCATGGCCCCCGTCCTGAAGGTCACCGCAGCCATTGCTGGCCTGGTCGATTCCTCGGGAAATGGCCCCGGCGCCGGTCACGAGCGGCCGAAACGACAACGCAAATCAGTGGTGGGAACCGGTTGACTGGACGCCGACGATACCTATAATTCGCGGCCTTGCGACGACCTGACCTCCCAGATTTGGCGAATTGGGCCCATTTTGCGAACGGGGAATGGGTATTCGTGCGTTCCAGGATGCGGCCCGTTCAGCCGTCAGAAGGAGAGACACCGTGGCGCGCATAGCCGGCGTCAACATTCCGACCCAGAAGCGCGTGGAGATCGGGCTTCGCTACATTCACGGCATCGGCGCGACCAAGGCCAGGGATATCTGCCGCAAGGTCGGCATCGCCCAGAACCGGCGCGTGCATGATCTGACGGATTCCGAAGTGATCCAGATCCGCGAAGCAATCGACCGCGACTATGTCGTCGAGGGCGATCTGCGGCGCGAGGTGGCGATGAACATCAAGCGGCTGATGGATCTGGGATGCTATCGCGGGCTACGTCACCGCAAGGGCCTTCCGGTCCGCGGACAGCGCACGCACACCAATGCACGCACCCGCAAAGGGCCTGCCAAGGCCATTGCCGGCAAGCGCAAAGTCACTAAATAACGGATTGGATCGATGGCGAAGCCGGCCGCGCGCGCGCGCAAGAAGGAAAAGAAGAATGTGGTCATGGGCGTGGCCCATGTCGCCGCGACCTTCAACAACACCATCATCACCATCACCGACCCTCAGGGCAACACCGTGTCCTGGTCGTCGGCCGGTTCTTTGGGATTCAAGGGTTCGCGCAAATCGACGCCGTACGCGGCCCAGATTGCGGCGGAGGATGCCGGCAAAAAGGCTATCGAGCATGGAATGCGAACGCTCGAGGTGGAAGTAAGCGGTCCGGGTTCCGGCCGTGAATCCGCGTTGCGCGCATTGCAGGCGGTTGGGCTTCAGGTCACCTCCATTCGTGACGTGACGCCGATCCCGCACAATGGTTGCAGGCCGCCCAAGCGCCGCCGCGTGTAGCGTTTTTTGCGTTTCATACCCGTCGAACGAATAGGGCGCGCGGCCCGCGCGTCCGGGAAACGATGAGGACAGACGTGTTCCAGAAAAATTGGCAAGAACTGATCAAGCCGCAAAAACTGAAAGTGGAATCCGGCCACGATACCGGGCGCTCCGCGACCTTGGTGGCGGAACCGCTCGAGCGAGGATTCGGGCTGACGCTCGGCAACGCGCTGCGGCGCGTGCTGCTTTCTTCGCTGCAGGGCGCGGCCGTGACCTCGATCCATATCGAAGGCGTGCTGCACGAGTTTTCCTCGATTGCCGGCGTGCGCGAGGACGTGACCGACATCGTGCTGAATGTGAAGCAGATGGCGATGCGGATGCATGCCGAGGGGCCCAAACGCCTCTCTTTGCGCGCGACGGGTCCCGGCGAAGTCACGGCCGGGCAGATCACGCCCGTTGCGGACGTGGAGATTCTCAATCCGGGGCTTGTTCTTTGCACGCTCGACCAGAAAGTCGATTTCCGGATGGAGCTCACGGTCGCAACCGGCAAGGGTTACGTCCCTGCCGATCGCAATCGGCCGGAGGATGCGCCAATCGGGCTTATCCCGGTCGACTCCCTGTTCAGCCCTGTCAAGAAGGTCAGCTACAAGGTCGAGAACACCCGCGAGGGCCAGATTCTGGACTATGACAAGCTGACGCTCAGCGTGGAAACGAACGGCGCGGTGTCGCCGGACAACGCGGTGGCCTATGCGGCTCGCATCCTGCAGGACCAGCTGCAGGTGTTCATCAACTTCGAAGAGCCGCGCGAGCGCGCGGCCGAGGAGGCCAAGCCCGACCTCGCGTTCAATCCGGTGTTGCTCAAGAAGGTCGACGAACTCGAATTGTCGGTCCGCTCGGCCAACTGCCTGAAGAACGACAACATCGTTTACATCGGCGATCTCATCCAGAAGACCGAGGCCGAGATGTTGCGAACCCCCAATTTCGGGCGCAAATCGCTGAACGAAATCAAGGCGGTGCTGGCTGAAATGGGACTGCATCTGGGCATGGAAGTGGTTGGCTGGCCGCCCGAGAACATCGAAGATCTGGCCAAGCGCTATGAAGACCAGTATTGACGGCGGCTGAAGCGGGGATCGGTCAAATACCATGCGCCATCGCAACCAGGGCCGGAAGCTCGGCCGCACCTCGGCCCACCGGGAAGCCATGTTCGCCAACATGACGGCGGCGCTGATCAAGCATGAGCAGATCAGGACGACACTCCCCAAGGCCAAGGAGTTGCGGCCGATCGTCGAAAAGCTCGTGACGCTGTCGCGTCGTGGAGGGGGCGATCTGCATGCGCGCCGGCAGGCCATCGCGAGGATCAAGGACGAGGTGCAGGTCCGCAAGCTGTTCGATGTGATCGGTCCGCGCTACGCGGAACGCCCGGGCGGATACACCCGCGTACTCAAGGCCGGCTTTCGCTTCGGCGACAATGCGGAAATGGCCTTCATCGAATTCGTGGATCGTGACGAAAGCGCCAAGGGCCTCGATTCGGGACCGACTGAGAAAGATGAAGATTCCGAAAGCAAGTAGCAATCTTCGCGACAGATTGATCAGCTACGAAGGGGCGGTTTTTCAGACCGCCCCTTTTGCATTTGGCCTGGATCGGGGACAACGGAGAATGAAATGAGACTATCTGCATGGATTATCGCGGCAGCTGTTGCTTCGCAGTTCTGCGCAGGGGCGGCTTCCACGGCTGCGCCGCAATCGATGCCACAGGTCCAGCTGACTTTCGCACCCGTCGTGAAGCGGGTGGCGCCGGCCGTCGTCAATGTCTATTCGCAATCGGTCGTGCAGACAGCCGTCAATCCGCTGTTCTCGGACCCGATGTTTCAGCGTTTCTTCGGCGCGACGCCCGAACTTCGCCAGCGTGTGCAGCAATCGCTCGGCTCGGGTGTCATCGTCCGGCCTGACGGAATCATCGTGACCAACAATCACGTTGTGCAGGGCGGACAAAACATCGTCGTCGCGCTCTCGGACCGGCGCGAGTTCAAAGCCAGGGTTTTGCTGGCGGACAGCCGCACCGATCTCGCCGTCATCAAGATCGACACGAAAGGCGAGCGATTGCCCGTCATCGAACTTGGCGACAGCGACAGACTCTCGGTCGGCGATATCGTGCTGGCCATCGGCGATCCGTTCGGCGTCGGCCAGACGGTGACGATGGGCATCGTCTCCGCTCTCGCCCGCACCCAGATCGGCGCGAGCGACTACCAGTTCTTCATCCAGACCGATGCGGCCATCAATCCGGGCAATTCCGGAGGCGCGCTGGTGACGGCTGACGGCAAGCTCGCCGGCATCAACACCGCGATCTATTCCCGCACGGGCGAATACGCCGGCATAGGCTTTGCGACGCCAGCCAACCTCGTACGGCGGGTCGTCGAGGGTGCATTGGGAGGCGGAATGAAGCTCCCCTGGATCGGCGCCGACGGCCAGCCGGTGACGTCGCAGATCGCGCAGGCGATGGCCCTGTCGCGCCCCGGCGGCGTGCTGCTCAAGGATGTCTATCCTGGCGGCCCCGCCGCTGCAGCCGGTCTCAAGAGCGGCGATGTCGTGCTTCAGGTCGACGGCGTCGACGTGGACGACATGCAGGGTCTCAACTATCGCGCTGCCACCCACCGCGCCGGCGACCAGGTGAAAGTATTGATCGCTCGCGGACACGACACGCGCGAAGTTTCGATCGTCCTCGCCCTGCCGCCCGAGAATCCGCCGCGCCAGCTCACGACCATCGGCGGCCACAATCCCCTGACCGGCGCCAAGGTCGAAAATCTCTCTCCTGCCGTCGCCGCGGATTTGCAACTCGGTCTCGAGGCAAAAGGCGTCGTCATTGTTTCGACGAGCGGGGGCACGCCCTCCGGCTCTTATGGCTTCCAGGCGGGTGACATCGTCCGCTCCATCAACGGAACGGAAATCCGGTCGGTGCGGGAACTTGAAACTGCGCTCGGATCGGCGAACGGACGATGGGATCTGGTCGTGAACCGCGGCGGGCAGAGGCTGTCATTGTCCGTCAGCGAATGACGGGCAAGCATCAGTGAAATGTCGTGAGTTTCAGAATATGGCGGCGATGCAACCCCCGCCGCTCACTGCGGCAACGCATTGTCCGAACGAAGTGAATCACAAAATCAACGATTGTCATTCCTGGCGAAGCGGGAATTCAGGGCAAGCGACGTGCGGTTGCCCCTGGATTCCCGCTTCGGCGGGAATGACATGTTTGGTTCAATGTGAACGGTACACGCTCTAGGATACGCCATGTCCGATCTCTTCGAGGCTGGCGGCTTGCAAAATGATGCGCCGCGGCCGCTTGCCGACAGGTTGCGGCCGCAAACGCTCGCAGAGGTCGTCGGCCAGGACCATCTCCTCTCGCCGTCCGGTCCGATCGGGCGGATGGTCGCCGAGAACCGGCCGCACTCGATCATTTTGTGGGGACCCCCGGGCACGGGCAAAACCACGATTGCGCGCCTGCTCTCGCACGCGTTCCGGCTCCACTTCGAACAATTGTCGGCAGTGTTTTCCGGCGTCGCCGATCTCAAAAAGGCGTTCGATGCCGCACGCCAGCGCCGGCGGACCGGGCAGGGCACACTGCTTTTTGTCGACGAGATTCACCGCTTCAACCGGAACCAGCAGGACAGTTTCCTGCCGGTTGTGGAGGACGGCACAGTCACTCTGGTCGGCGCGACGACCGAAAATCCGTCCTTCGAGCTGAATGGCGCCCTTCTGTCGCGTGCGCAGGTGCTCGTGTTGCGCCGGCTCGACGACGCGGCGCTCGAAATCCTGCTCGGTCGCGCTGAGGCTTTTTATGCAGCGCCGCTCTCCGTGACGGCGAACGCGCGCGAGACGCTGCGCGCGATGGCCGACGGCGACGGACGCTACATATTCAACCTTGCCGAGGAGATTGCCGCGGTCAAACCCGAACGGCCGCTCGACTCCGCGGAACTTGTCGCGCTCGTTCAGAAACGTGCTCCGCTCTACGACAAGAGCCGCGAAGAGCACTACAATCTGATTTCCGCCCTGCACAAATCGATACGCGGTTCCGATCCCGACGCGGCGCTTTATTGGCTCGCACGGATGCTCGCGGGCGGCGAGCAGCCGCTTTATCTCGCACGCAGGCTTGTGCGCGCCGCGGTGGAGGATATCGGACTTGCCGATCCGCAGGCCGTTGTGCAGGCGCTGGCGGCGAAAGACGTTTACGATTTCCTCGGCAGTCCCGAGGGCGAAATCGCGCTCGTCCAGGCCGTGATCTATCTCGCAAGCGCGCCGAAATCGAATGCGGTGTACACGGCCCACGGCGCGGCGACGCGCGCGGCCGCCGAGCATGGATCACTGATGCCGCCCGCGCACATCCTCAATGCGCCCACGAGGCTGATGAAAACGCTCGGTTACGGCAAGGGCTACGAATACGACCACGCTGCCGAGGACAGGTTCTCCGGCCAGAACTATTTTCCCGACGGAATGCCGCGGGACTCCTATTACAAGCCGAAAGATACGGGCTTCGAACGCGAGATTTCCAAGCGCCTCGAATACTGGGCAAAGCTGCGGGAGAAGAAGAGCGGCGGGGAATAGCGGTGTCGGGTCCGCGCGGAGTGAGCGGAATAGGCCCACTCCCCAACTTCCCAAACTTCGTCATGGCCGGGCCGTTGTCCCGGCCATCCAAGAACACCGCGTCAACAAACATGGGCACTTCCTGTCGATGATCAGGTAAGCGGCAATGGCAGCATCGCGCGGAATCATGGCGGCCACGTTGTTCTTGGATGGCCGGGACAACGGCCCGGCCATGACGAGGTTTGGAGATGGTGGCCTGATCGGCACCATCCTTACGCGCTGCGCCAGGCGCTCTACGGCTCTTCGCCCGCCACCGCTTCGGCTTCGATAGTTTCCGGCTCCGCGGCGATTGCCCTGAAGTCTGGCTGGAACCAGGTCTGGGCGATGAGCGTGGGCACGACGGCGCTGGCGATCACGGCGGTGACGAGGATCGTGTATTGCGACTGGTCGATGATCTTGTTGGTCAGACCGAACAGCGCCGAGATCGAGCCGAAGGTGAGGCCGGTGGACATCAGGAGCGTCGTGTAGAGCCCCTCGCGCCGGTCGAACTCGTGATAGGCCGTCAGGGGCAGGATGCCGATGAACTTTGTTGCCATCTTGATTCCGAGAAAAATGGCAATGAGGCCGACAGACGCGGCGACGGCATGCCATTCGACCAGCGAGCCGGCCTTCAGAAAATAGAACGGTGTCAGAATCGCGAACGCGATGGTGCGCATGCGCTGTGCGAGTTCGCGCTCGGCCAGGAACGTTGGCGCGAGCGCCATCCCGACGAGATAGGCGGGAAGCACGGCTTCACTGCCGGCCACGCTGGCGAGCCCGCCGAGTCCGAACAGGATCAGCGTAACAAATTTCGTCTGCGGTTCGCTGACCCGGTGTCCGAGACTCTTGACCAGACGCGGCGCGTACAACGCCAGCAGTACCAGAACGGCAATCGTCACCGCGGCAAAGACGAGCAGCGTAATGTCGTAATGCGCGAACACGATGCCAAGCGCGAACACCGTCCCCAGGTCATTGATGAAGCAGGCCGCCAGGATGATCTTGCCGAGTTCCGTCTTGTTAAATCCCGTCTCGATCATCACGGCGTACACGACCGCGACGGACGTGGTGGACAGCGAGATGCCGGCGATCTGCGCCTGGGGCCATGGCCAGTGAAGGTCCCAATGCGCGTAGGCCAGCACGCCCAGATACGGCGCGAAGAAGCCCATGATCCCGATGCTCATGCTGGACCAGAAATGCTTCCTGACGATGCGCGGATCGATCTCCGTTCCGGCGAGAAACGTCAGCAGGATGGCGCCGAAGCCCGCGAGGAAATTGACCCAATCGGTGATGTGCAGGCCGATGAGGTTTCCGGCAAACGCGCCCACCACGATCTCGACCAGCGCCACGGATACCGCGATCCGGATCGAAATCAGCGACGCGGCCAGTGCAAGACCGAACCAGAGCGCCGATCCCAGCCAGACATTTGCCACGCGCATTCTCCCGTTTGCGTCGGGCGGGGCGAGCGTTTGCATCCGGCAAGACGCACTCCCGCCGCGATCTCTGTGCGGCAGGGGTCATCAGCCGTCTGGCTTCTCGAGCTTTCTGGCGGTTAAAGGGGAACCCCATCCCCTTTCGAGGCGGAAACGCTTAAGTGACTCCCGTGGATGCGTCAATCGCTGCAGCGCCGCCGGGCGGCGCAACGAACGTGGCCGTCGAGAGCGACGATGACGGCGCGCGCCTCGACCGCTGGTTCCGCCGCCACTTCCCCGCACTCGCGCACGGCGCGCTCGAAAAGCTTTTGCGCACCGGCCAGGTGCGACTCGACGGCAAACGCGCCAAGGCCGGTGAGCGGATATCCACAGGCCAGATCATACGCTTGCCGCCGCAGGTTCAGAGCATTCATGAAGTTGTGGATGCTCGATCCACAGATCCACAGCCTGTTCCCGCACAGGCTTCTGAACGGGCGAGGATATTTGCAGAGAGCCTTGTTATTCATAAGGATTCCGCGGTGCTGGTTCTCAACAAGCCCAGCGGCCTTGCGAGCCAGGGCGGCAGCGGAATCGGCGAGCATGTTGATGGCTTGCTGGGGCTACTGGCCTTTGGGAAAAAGCAGCGCCCAAGACTTGTGCACAGGCTCGATCGCGACACCTCTGGCGTGCTCGTCGTTGCGCGCACGGTGCCCGCGGCCGCGGCGCTGAGCGAATCGCTCAGGCGGCGTGACGCTACGAAAATCTATTGGGCGCTGACGAAGGGCGTGCCCAATCCGGCGCGCGGAACGATCAAGTCTGCGCTCGCCAAGCAGACTGCCGGTCACGACGAGAAGATCGCCGAAGTCGAGCGCGATACCGAGGGCGCAAAATCCGCGATCACCGATTACGCGGTCGTCGACAAGGCGGGCCCGGACTACGCCTGGGTCGCCGTGCGGCCCCTGACCGGACGCATGCACCAGATCCGCGTGCACCTCGCCTCTCTTGGCACGCCCGTGGTCGGAGATTTCAAATATGGCGGTGCTGCGGCGCGTGTATGGGGCGCCATCGAGAACAAACTTCATCTTCATGCGCGCGCGATCGACATCGCTCATCCCGACGGCGGGCGATTGAAGGTTTCCGCGCCGCTTCCTGCGCACATGCTGAAGACGTGGAAGCTCCTCGGCTTCGATCCCGACGCGGAAGCTTTTGCCACCGGAGGCACCGCGCAGTCGAAACGCCGGAAGCGCAAGCCTCGATAAAGCGGTTCACCACGAAGAACACAAAGCATTCTGCGACCGCGCATGTTCAGCGCGCTCGTATGCGGGCAAGATGTCTGCCGTGCCGGACCGCACGATCACCTTCGTGTTCTTTGTGCTCTTTGTGGTGAGATTTCGCGCATCCCCACAGCTCCGGCCGTTGGATTTGGTTTGCCAAAATGTCACGTTTGCAAGTATCGGGTGGAGCGATTCGATGAAGCATATCCTCAAGGAGCTCGAAGAGCGGCGGCAGCGGGCGCGCATGGGCGGCGGGGAAGCGCGGATCAAGGTCCAGCACGACCGCGGCAAGCTCACCGCCCGCGAGCGGATCGAGCTTCTTCTCGACGCCAATTCCTTCGAGGAGTTCGACATGTTCGTCGAGCACCGCAACACGGATTTCGGTGCGGAGAAAAACCGGATTCCAGGCGATGGAGTCGTGACCGGCTGGGGCACGATCAATGGCCGCATGGTTTACGTTTTTGCCAAGGACTTCACGGTCTTCGGTGGCTCTCTCTCCGAAACCCACGCCCTGAAGATCTGCAAGATCCAG